>JAABUP010001477.1_pt1 | contig 49411 bp, 76 predicted proteins | sample 5559201 | NCBI WGS metagenome assembly JAABUP01 (sample SAMN10711887, study PRJNA513373) | rock metagenome | isolation source: Antarctica rocks | place: Antarctica | reverse complement strand
CCGGAATGACTCCGCTGTGTCAGCAGAGACTACAATGACCCTTGCAAGAGCTGAGATGGGCAGGAAGCCTTTGGATCAAGGCCTGTCGCTGAGGTTTGAACAGCACGAGGTTGTATTGCAGTTCGACATGTCGCAATTGCACTCCCAATTTCACCAACTGAAATCGCCCGTAAACACATGCCCTTTGTCATGTGGATATTGTGGGCTTCACCGACAGCTCTTGCCAAGGGCGTGTTTGGGCTCGCCCCTAGGTTCGCATCCTGATTCTCAAGCCACTGTCCTCCGACTTGGTACAGGGGTTTGCAACACCGCGTCGAGATAGCCTGTCCCCTATGATAAAGAAGTTTCCTGCTGGTGCCAAGGTGCATCAGTGCAGGAGAAGTGGAGATCCAGTCTGATCAAATGCCCTTGAACACAACCAGGGGCACGTATCAAGAACTGAAGGTGCCAAAGGTCAGCAAGGAAGCACGCATGGGACAAGAAGTGCGGCAGCCCAAATATACAGCAAACCACAGTGAAGCAGGTCCCAGCAATATACACGGTGCAGAATTGCTCCGATTTTGAGGATGCCGAGGACATTCAAAATGAGATGTAGATTGGGCTGGCATGGAATCGTATCACCCTGGAGCAGAAACATCATTAGCCAGGCCGTTGTTCCCCTGACTTACTGAGCAAGATTGATATAAACTAGCAGCTTGTACCCTGTCACCACCCCAAAAGGCTTCACTGTTAACGAAGACCCAACGGGAGCGTGGCCATCCCTCGGCATAGCGTGTGATGGCGATGTCCGGCAGACGATAGACGTCATAGACAGCAGGGCGATGGAGCTGTTGGCTGACAACTCTCAGGCGTTGTTTCGGATGAAGTGTACCCCTGACACGATTGTCAAGTACAAGTTTTACACGCCTTTGGCATACAGCAAGCCAGCCTCTGTGCTTGCACCACTAGCAGGCGGCAAAGTAGTGTCTAGCACCGTTGTTGAGGATGAGCACGGTCACCACCTAGACCACACAGGCATCACTGCAGGCAGCAAAGTCAAGTTAATATTGAGCTTGAATTCTCTGTATTTCTCTGCTAAGACCAAATGCAAAACATATATTAAGGTTGAGAGGGTTCAATCGGTCGAAGCAGGCACTGACGTTGCTGAAGTAGCGACTGATTTTGCGTGTAATAGTAATGGTTCGGACTCGAGCTCAATTCAAGCTAGACGTGCAGTCACAAAAAGCACAGGGCATATACAAAATACCAACAATAGCCTCACAGGCGCATCTGCATCATCGGCAGGTGCAATTTATTACACCATAACAACACCACCCAGCGACCCCATGTCGATGGTACGTCCAAGGTCCCATGGGACCATGAAAAAGGCAGGAAAATCAAAGTATGCTCCTGGTGTTTTCAAGGCCCATCTGAGAAGTGTTGCACTGGGCAGGACGAAGGGCAAAGGAAAGGGAGGCAAGAAGGGAGGCAAGAAGCACCATGCCAAACGTCACAAGCATGTAAAAGGCACAGCCAAGCGCAAGGGAGCAGCCTACTGTACCCGCCCCTACAGGAAGCGAGACATGTTGATGTGGAAATGATGTACAACTTCATGCGTAACAGATACAAGGCAAATGTCTATCTACATGGCATGAGAGTAAACGAAATGTTTGACTTTAGCCTGCAAGAGTTGAAAGACCGCATCAGGCTCAGAACTTGATGTCACTAGTAGTGTACTGCTCGCTAAAGCTGTGTTGTGGACCACTCAGCCGAGTGTATGGCATTGTGAGGATACGGCTGTTCAAATACACGGCTGTTAGGCGAAAGAACCTGTTTCTGATGGCTCAAAATAGAAATCTGAACGAAAGTCACTGTTCTCAGGACCACATTTGTCGTATTCCTTGCTTTGAAAGTCAGGGCAAATATTACAACAGGCCATATTGCCATCTAGTGTGTCGGCGGAGTGTGCTCAAGGCATTGCGTAATAAGGTCTTGCAATTCTAGCCGCAACCTGTGAGAAATACAAACAAAACGTTGACTAATCGTGCTATGCACTCTGCACGAAACCAAGACAAAATGCTGCATTCCACTAGTGGAACGCAGTACTGCGTCTGCAGTGACGCACTGTCATGCGTCTAGACACTCACAGACTGTGTAGGCTGCGCCATTGACAGGCCCATTGAAGTATGCATATCAAACGTGGAAACGTGGTTGTTGAAGTTTTACAAAAGGGCCTGTGCAAAACGGGTGAGACTATGCAAGACATCCAAACAAGCTTTCATAATAAGCTGTGAGCTCAATATAATATACACGCATAAAGCGCTGCCAGCAAGAACCAGGCAGCTACAAGGCATGCACAGTGCATGCCCAATTAACAAAGTTATTATTAGATATGACAGGGGCTGAACCAAAAATGCAGGCATAACACAAGACACAGGCTGCGCAAGTTTTACTTTAGCTCGCCATGCATTCACCACAGTGGTTGTGCCCTATTATTGCGCACACAGTCAATACATAGACCAATGGCACTTGCTGCAAGAATCCTAGCTTCAGCTCATGCACAACGACACCCTGCCATAATGCATCAAACATATGCAAAAGACACATACAGAGACATAATAGCGCATGAGACACAGCTGGGGCAACTGTCCCACTGCGCCTTGCCCAAACAGAGTCTGAAGCCCAGCGCGAGTCTGAGGCAGGCAGAACAGCTGACTCTGTCTGCTTGCTGACCCGAGTCAAGCAGGCTGTCCCAGATACACAGCATGCACGCAATCAGTAGTAGGAGTCAAGTTGGTCCGTGCCAGGGTCAGGCAGTCTATGTCGCCTGGCAGCCTTTCGCTCGTCTTCTTCTGACAGAGTGTCCCTGGTGTCCCACTTGACAACAGAGCCATCAAAGGAGGTAGTGACCAGCATGGGCTGGTCTGGGTGCCACTGCAGGTCCCTCACAACCTCCCTGTGGTATTCCAGCTTGCGTACAATCTCCCCAGTCACAATGTCTGCAGCAGCAGCAAAGCCATTGGGCTCTAGCATTCTTTTCAGTCACCAGATACGTGTGTTTGCTGCCAGAGTCGAGTATGCACTTTGTGAGAAGCCATCTTGTGCTTCTGCTGCTCTGCTGCATTCAACTGCAGTATTCTGATTCAGGCAACACCTCCATCAACACAATCGATTTATTTGATTACTTGATTGAATTGAGTGATGCGCTGCCTGAACCAGAGTGCTGCAGTTCAATTCAACAGAGCAGCAGAAGCACAAGAGGGCTTATAGAATCTGCATGCTGCCTGTAGCAGTGCAACACCTCACAGCCGAGAATGCCTTCAGCATTGCTACACCAAAGCACTTCCTCCTAGCACAGCCTAGCATAGATTGAAGCTGACTACAAAACCACATTTGACTGTGACAGCAGGAGCAAGACGAGTAACTTGAGGCAATGGAGTTGTGCTGGGAGTGCCAGCAGAGACTGAGGAGCAGGACTGGGGGGACCGGGGGGACAAAGGAACAGGACTGGGGGTACTGGGGGGACTGAGCAACAGGACTGGGGGGACTTGGGGGCCAGAGGAACAGGACTGGGGGAGACTGAAGAACAGGTCAATGCGGTTTTACCATAGATGTAGACAGAGCCATCGGCAGAGCCAGCATAGATGAAGCGCTGTGCTGTTGTGTGTATGGGAGAGAAGTAGGCTCTGATGAGGGTGGCCAGAACCCTATGGCCCCTGTAGGTCATCAGGCTGTTGTCCTGGGGGTGCCTTACATAGTGTGCCCTTGCTGGATATTCCTCCCACCGATAGTCCCTGCAACAGACACACGTGAACACACTCATTTCAGATGAAAACACACTTAAATACATCATTCATGCATTTGTCACAAATGTGTCTCCCCCTAGCATCTGGTACGTACAGTCGTGAGTAGAGAGCCACCGTATAAGGTCCTGCTTTGGCAGTCCGCGAATCAACTTCAGAGGCATGCACCTCATGGTTGAATTGCGTGGCTTGGAAGAAAAGGTTTCCTGCAAGGAAACTACAGACCGCCTCACGACAGGAGAAGTGCAAGCTTTGATGCATAGGCGCCTGCAGACGGGGAAGTGTAGACTAATTGGGGGGGGTGGGGGGGGGGGAGGCGTGAGGCTGATAGCAAAGGTCAGCTTCTTGAGTCGTATTGCCCTGAGTGCAAAATTGGGAGAAGGGTGTACCAGCGGAATGCCAGCTCCTGTTCTCTGATGAGCTTGGGGTCATACTGCCTCGGCTCCATCATGTTGCGCATATCCCAAAGCTTGATGGTCTGATCCTTGCAGTTACTAATCAGGTACCGGCCATCACCCTTGGGGTCCAGATGAGTCATGCCATCTGTGTGGCCCACAAAAAGACCGGCTGGCCTAGAGTTACTGCCCACTGTGCGCTTGTCCCATACCTGGCAGTGTAAACACGGTGAGATGTGCCGCCATTGCTGGGCTTGTGTATACACTGTGACAGTTTCAGGTGCTGTGCATGCTGAGTGTTGAACAGTTCAGCACTTGAAACCACAGAAAAAAGCTGTCACCGTAATCAAACAGTGTGAGCTGTGCGTCTTGTCGATGGCTGTGACATTGCAAGCCACAAAACAACAAAGCAAGGCGGCAGACTGAGGCACACAAAACAACAAAGCACAGCCAGGCTCACAATGATACAGCACAGCAACTACGACATGAGCTCATGAAGGAATCACACCTTGATGAGGGAGTCATCACTTCCAGTAACAATGATATTTGGGCTGTCTTCGGCATAGCATACAGCGTTCACATCATCAGCATGCGCCCTCACCCTCATAGTGGTCTGCAGGCACCACAATGCGTGTGTCTGTTGCAAATGCAGCTGAGACTTGATCAAGATGGCAGTCGCCCACAGGTGCAGCAACAGTCTCAAAAACACAACCTTGTGTGACTTGCAATTCGACATGCACAGGGCACAATCACGTGGAAGGTGCAGTTTGTACAAATTCAGGTCAGGTCGAGAATCAAGGGTCTAACACTAGACAACAAGTATCCGTAGATGCTACATGATAATACAAGAGATGACCAAATATGACTTAGATGTTAAGCACGCCTGTATGAGCTGAACTCTGCAAAGTACCGCCGCTGTGAACATCGCTGCTGAAGAGACACAGCATGGCATGTTTGCATAGCAAGCTCCATGCAAAGAAAGGCTGTCACTTAGCAAGTTCTGCCTTCTTTTGACCTTTCAACCATATGATGAATCCTATTGAGCAGGTAAACTACATAATGCTGAGCACAGGGAAAAAGGTGATTGTGTGGTGCACTGCCACCGGCATAATTGAGGTGATGGCAGACCCACCTTCTGCTGTTCTACATCATATAGGTACAAAGATGAATCCCCAGTCCCTGCTATGATCTCCTTGCCATCTGGGGACCACCTCAGGGACCAGATGCCAAAGTTGGAACGTGTGACTGCTTCATCATCAGCATGAAAGAACATGGCCTCATGAATGTCTGTGACATTGGCAACGCTCTCTACAGCATCAGACGTACTGCCTAGGTTTACCTGCACCAGCATTGAGCAGCTGCTGATACATGGTGGACCCAAGGCATTCACACGCCTGGCTTGCTTGCAGGAGTCTGCAGCAAATCACATGAAAAGCAAAGAAAAGGCAAGTCGATGCCTTTTGTATCCCATTATGATTGATCTTCATATCGAGACCCTCCTGAGGCAGTAATCCATGATAGCATTTCTTCTACTGCTCAAGCCTGTCTGCATGCAGTTATCTATGCAACAAGCATGTGGCTCTGCAAAGGAATGCAATTCAGCACATTCATGCTCATGGCAGGTGGGCACGAGAGTTGACGAACAGCTATGAGGGCCTAGGTACTGGCACACAATGATCACAAGCATATTTTTACTTGTTCACAATGGCGGTTGTGCACGCACAGCAGCTTGCACTGCTTTGGCTGTCAGGCCCACTTACACACCAGTTGCTATTGAACTGCCCTGTAGAAGTCACTATAGCTGTATGTATGCATGGCTCAAGCTAGCAGGTGCGGGTATGTCTGCTTTGCTGCAGTGCAAGAGGTGTAGACCATGCAAGTGCTGATGTATGCTCATTAGTGACCACAGGTAGAATGATTGTTGGTGTGTCAAACAATCTGCAAGAGTCATCATGTGACAAGAGCAACTTTTGGACAAAAGTCAGACAGTCTGTGGAGCTCACCAGGTGTACAATGGGTGAAATGCTAGAATACAGCAAAAACTTCTGATCTGGAGATATACAGGTGTCGGTGATGGTCCACCGCAAATTACGCGCCTCTACATCCTTCCTCAATCGCCAGTTGTTGTTCACATCATACAATCGTACCCGGCGCTCATGTTGGAAGCCAGCTGCGCCATCAGCCAAAAAATCCATTGTCATTAATAATAGCAACAACAAAAATAATAATGATTGTAACAATGATGATGATGATGGTGATGATGATATTGGTGATAGTAACAAGAGTAGTAGTAGCAATCACAAGTGTTAGCCGTTTTTGCTAGGTGCCCACTAGGTGTGTCTGTCTCAATGTGTGCAGTGGGGCATGTCTTGTAACACCCAGTGCTGCTGGACATGTCTCTCATGCTTCCGGAAGGCTCATTGAAACTTTGCACAACATGGTCTGGTGTAACTGCCAGGGACTGATTGACTGGCTGAGGTGAAACTTCAACAGAAACTCCAACACAGTGCATTGCAGGGAAGTTCTGGAGAGGCTTCTGCAATGGGTTACCAGAATGTTGGTGACAGTAAGGAGGTCTATAAGGCTTAGCATCCAGGCAAGTCAGCAAAGTATGGGCAAACTGAAAGCCGTGAAAATTACCTACAAACACATTGCCCTCAGCACTAAAGTTGCCAATATATACTCTGCTCTGCATGCGATCTATGACACGAGTTGCCCTGGATGGCAGATAGTGGAAGGAAGCCAAATGGCAGCATTGCGCTTGTGAAAAGCCTCCCTTGCCGCCCATGTGACTCTCACGTCTCTTGAGCATGTCAGCAGCGTTCATGACATGCGGTCGCCCTGTACTCCTGCTGTACTTGGCCTCATCCTGTCAATAACAAAGAGTGTGAGAGTTCCTGTTGCAAGCTGATGCATTGCTGTTGCAGATGGTGGCACAATGGCTGTGGTAATGCATATCAGGTGGTGAAGTATGCAGACCGCTGCAGCACTGCCACAAGTGAAGCATGCAAGGGATATGAGATTGTCTGGAGATTGAATGACAATTGCGCACCAGCAGCACAACAGCAACTTGAGAAATGAGGTAGCCGTATGTACCTACCAAAGACAAACAGTGCTTGGCATTAATTGCAGCAGAGCTGAGGTTGAGCAGCTGAGCAGCTGGATGAAGCATTGGCTCGTGTTTGCACGAAGAGAGCTTAGGATGGCGCGCAAGCTGCTTTGCTAAAGCTCGCCCGCCCATCCCAAAAAATGCAAAGCCTCTTTCTTGCACGTCATCGTCTTCCTCGTCCTCCTCTTCAACGTCGTCCTCCTCCTCCTCATCATCATCATCATCATCTTCGTCTTCATCATCTTCGTCTTCATCGAATTCTTCAGAGCAATCTTCATTATCGGACTCTTCCTCGCCGCTCTCCAGGTGCTCAAACAACTGGCTCATAAGCTCTGCTTCGTCGTTCTCGTCTATAAGTTCTGCGTCCTCTTGCTCTTGCTCCGTCAGGTCCCCTGACAAAAGGAACGTTGACCTTGCAGTCGCAGCAAAGTGGCAAAAGCCAGGCATTCGTGGTGTCTGTGGCTTGCTTGCAAGACCTTGAACGCACAGGCAACTCTAGCTAGATAGTAAGAGAATACCTGGCTCGAAGTCTGGGTCTTCGCTAGATTCAGAACCTGCCTCCACAACAGTGACTTCGGGTCTGGCACTGCTGGCGCTACCCATGACGATGTCCTCCGTGAGCATAGAAACACTGTTACCACAGTGCCCGTGGTCGTTGCTGCATGCGCACGATCACGGTTCAGCCACACTCCCTGTGCGCTTCCACGCTGCTGCGGAGCTTGCACCAGGCTGTGATCCAATTGGATATGTTCAACAGGGCATGAAACCCCCGGTCAGATTGTGCTTGCGCAATGCAACGCCAGCAAGCAGGGTTACGGGGTCAGGCTCTTGAGTTACCTCCCTGAGTAATGCTTGCTCCCCCGCGCTGTTATGTCCCTTGGCGGACTCAGGAGTGACAGCATGATCTGTCTTTCCAGGTAGATCAGAGGCGAGATGCCTGAGAGCAAATGATGGTGCAATGCCTTCAGCCTTGGTATCAAAACAATGTCCAGTGATGAAAGAGCTGTGCCATAGCCTACCATCAAACAAAGCACCATTGCACACTGACAAAAAGAATGGAGAGATTCATTACAACGTCTATGCCTTCTCTTCTTTGACAACTCCCAAAGCTAATTCCCTAAGCGCACGCAATGTTGAACTCCTGCTTCTTCCCACGGCAAAAGCAGCAATAGCGTCCCCCATGCTACGGCTGCGATGTGCAATTGAGGAGATTTCTTGGCCAGGCCTAGCTGTTTCCGTACTCTTGCGTTGACCATTATAATTAGAGGGGCTATTGCCGTCCTTAGCAATCTCAGCACTCTTGTGTTCACTACTGAAAGGGTCATTGCTGTCCCTGGCAATCTCAGCACTTTTGTGTCTGCCCTTTTTGCTGTCATCATGTGCACCGCCTCCAGGCTGTCTGTCTGACCTGATCAAGCCTCCTGGCCTAGAGTTTGTTGAACTGCTGAATAGAGAGCTTCTGCGGTGTACAGCTTCACGTGGGGTGCTATCCCCAGATGATGCATCACTGTCCATGCTGCCACGCACTGGCATGTCGCCCCGTTTGCGGTCAGCCTGCAGACATAGCAATTTCAATGACGCCTTCTGCTCTACCTGCCTGATTGCGCAACCAATATGCAAAAGATTAGACGCATGTACGCAACACCTACTGGCTTTATAGCGGTAACACAACGCATGGCCGTAAATACATTTATCACTTCTTTAACAGATTTGATGCTGCAGATGTGTGTGCACAGACAATGCCTGCAAGAGCATCCCAGACTTGATCAAAGCTTAGAGTGTTTTGCAGCTAGGGCCAAGAAAGCAGCTCTTACTGGCTCTGACTCCACCCAGTAGGTCTTCATAGTACCTTTGCCTTTGAGCTCTTGCACTCCAGGTCTAGCCACAATGTGATACCTGAGTCTTGAGTCTTGCTTCATGGCCAAGTGAGCCGCATCACAGCTCATCTGAGTCTTGTTTTCTAGGCAAGAGCTTTGCATGCGGGAAGCTGTGTTGACGGTGTCCCCAAACAAGCAGTAGCGAGGGTTTGACGTGCCCACAACAGAAGCCACGACAGGGCCTGAGTGCATCCCGATCTTCAGATTGATGAACCTGCAGGTCATGATTGTATACATTGAGGCTTTGTGAGCTGATCTGCAGTTCACACACTGGGCACATGCAGAGATGCCACAAATCTTGGCCTGCAGCTGTGGCATGCACAGTCAATGTGTTGCATTGGCTGAACAGCTTGACAAACATCGTGTTAAGCTTTGGAGCAAGCTCCCAGACAGCGTCAAGGTGGACGATACACAAAGTACATGGCTTCTTTCATCCCTGTCATTTGAGCTGGAGCAGTGTTTGCACGGGTGAGTGCATGCATCAGCATACACAACAGAGAGGGTGAACTCATCTAAACTAGTCTACACGGATCTGGATCTCAACCTGAGCTTTACATCAAGAGTGAGTCAAGTCAAGCAGAGCTCAGTCAAGTCTAAGCAAGGAGATCTGCGCAGGTACCTACCCTAGTGTAGGGTCTTTGGCAGAGATGCATACACTATGAGCTGCTCTGTGAGCGTCCAGTGCAAACCAGACAGCCTTGGCTGCATGGTCTGGTTGAGGGTTCTGAAGATTGCCGACCACCATGTGGATGCACCCAATAGTTTCCACCTTGAACAGCTGATGCCTGAGTGCCAGGTTGTCCAGCACATTGTACAGCCTGTCCAGCATCTCCATCACCTGCAACAAGCAAACCTGCATTGGATTGCATACATCTGCAGCACAAGTTGACTACTCCTGCACGGAACATGGGCAATCGAAGATACATCGAGAAGACAAGACTCAGGTTTGAACAAGTGGGTCAGGCATTCTTTCTGTGCCTTGCAACTGCCATTGTCCACTGCAGCACTGCAACAACAGCGCTCTGCAGAGGGCAGACGACAGCATGCTGCACCTGTTGTGGCTGCAGACTGGCTGAGAGCTCGTTGAAGTCCATGATGTCACAGAAGATGATAGTGACACAGTCGTAATGCTCTGGCTCAGGCGTGCGCCCATCTGTCAATGCGGCCAACACCTGCATCCCATGGAGTCAATACGTGGCTATGGTGTACGAGGCAGCATGAAACATGTATGCTTAACAAGAGAACCTTCCCTAGGTTTGGTATAGAAACTCTTGCGTATCTTGTGGCAGTGAAGGTTGACACTGAGTCCAGCATGCACAACTAGCAATGCATGTGCACCTTGGATGGCAGCATTTGGTTCAGCAAGGCTTGCTGCCTAGCTCTCTTCATGTGCGACGCACTCTCAAGGCTGCACTTGAAGGTCTCATTGGCAATTGTTGCCAGCGCTGACTTGATTGTGTCAAAACTTGGGCGAATGGCTGGATTCTGCATGGGCGTCCCACATTCTATGCCATGCCATGACATGCGTCTACATAGCTGAGCAGATGCATCACTTGCCAAAGTGGTTCACAGCTATGAGAGGTATGCATGATGAGTTGCAATACCAGAACATGTAACATGAGGCTAGAAACGTGATTGATATGTGCACACACTCATTTGAAAAGTCACACACAGTCACATGGAGTGGCGCAATCAAGATGTGCAGTTGCATCGTAATCACAAGGTGATACCTTGTGCCAGCATTGTTGCATGAGTTTGACCAAGGCATGTGGGACATCTTTGATGTCATCTGAGCTCAAAGACGGCCGCTTTGTGAGGGAGTGATGTTTGTCATTCAGGGCGATAAGGACCTCCTGCAGTGAAGCACAATGCAATTCAAAATACAGTTGCACGGCAGCCTATAGACAATGCTTGCTGAGCACCCCATCACAGCAGCATGCTATCAGAGTGATTCCAGCAAGGAAGTAGGTAGGAAGCTGAGCATGAGGCTGACCTCCTGGTCCTCATCCTGGTAAGGCACTCTGTGAAATAGCACTTCATAGATGAGCATGCCATATGCATACACGTTGCTCCTTATGCCAGGTTTCTCTCCTGACAATGCCTCTGGAGGCCGCCAGTACTGCAGCCTGTGACCCAGCAATTCAACTGATACCAGGGAGCGTGTGTATTACCGCTGCTCGAGAACACAAGGCAAAGCTCAGCATATTGCAACAAAAGCAGTCAAAATATGACAGGAGCAGGGCAAGGCTCTGCAGGTGTACAAGTGTGTTGTGTTGCCACAAATGGGCTGTTGTGAAGATGGGCAATTGGCATGCAGACCAGCTGTGGTCACCACAACCGTCTGGTGCTTGCAAAGCTGTATCTGAGCCACACACTATAGGAAGCAAAGCTGTCTAAACACCATGTCAGCAAATCAGTCTGCTGTTTGCTGCTACCTTGTGTCTGCGGTATCGTCTGTCTGCAAGTAGTCCAGCTGTAGGCGAGCCCTGCAATTGCCATCCAGCAGCACCTGCAGAAAATGTAGATTCAGTGTCTCTGCCAGGCTGGATTTTGTCTGATCACAAAATCTGATCAATTGTGTACGCTGTACTTGCAACTCAGATACCATTGATGTCCATTTGTCTTGCTGCATTGAGAGCAGGCATGGCTCTACAGGCAACCCTTTTTAGCAGCAAACACACATGGACATGTACGGCTTGACATGAAGCACATATGCATACACAGCCATGCCAGGAAGCTTGCCAAATCAGGCACAGTCATAGTTTTATCTCCTACCCTGCCACTGCTAAGCTGTTGATGAGGGATAGGCTCTGCCAGGTGGTAAATATAGGCCATTGCTACAGCAACATCATTGAGGATGCCCAGCACCATTTCGAGATCCATTTCCAAAGTGAGGTTGTGCACAATATCTTTACAGCAGCCACCAGAGAAGGACTGAGTCACCTGCAGATGCCAATGTGCCTTGACAAAGCAATTTTCAGGGTCTCTGTTTGGGTTTGTGTTACTTTTTGCAAAGCAACACAAAACTGAATGCTGCACTCTACATTGCATCAGCTGACTGTACTGGTCTGTCACTGCACAAGCCTATACACACAAGCCCATGCATGCGATGTTGCACACAGCTCACCAGCAGCAGATCTTTGGAGGCAGGGTGCACAGAGATGCCCTGACAGGTGACAATGTTGGGGTGCATTACCCTGGATGACAGGGCTATCTTCGACACTGCCTGCATGGTCACAGCTCTATGAATGCTGTTTGTGAGATACACCACACATTCAGAAGCATGCAGCAGCGCAGTGCCTGTGACACGGTCTGCTACTGTTTGCTTGTGCAACTTCTTTGGCAGTGACATGCGTGCAAACAAGGGACCTGCATGCTGTTGGGTCATGTGATTCAGCAGGTCTACCTGTTGTCGCAGCCGAGCCTGCTTGTACCGAGAGCCATCCAGAGTGTACTTGGTCGAAGACAATGCAGCCAATGTGTTCCTGACGGCTGTACGAAAATGACTGTGTTGCCAGACTGCAATGACCCTGATTCCGGGCATGCATAAGGTGCTTGTTGAGTCTGTCTCGTCTGGGTACAAGAAAGCTCTTCTACTGGAAGAGTTGGGTGACTCGTGGTCAAGGCTGCTGTTGGTCAATGACTGGCACATCTCCATGTCTGCTTGCTGCACTTCCTCAACAGAAGATACACGCTGCAAGGCTGAGCCTCCAGCAGTGAAAAATGTGCTTCTGTTTGGTCGTGCTGGTGGTAGTATCAATTTGACTGCAACAAGCATGCTGCCATAGTCAGCTTGTAACACTAAACCATGCCTGCTTTGGTCAATGATCTTGGAAAATTTGCTCAGGTTCAGGTCCTTGTAAGGTATGATATTCAAACCCTGCAGCAGACATCAGTTACCAGGGTCAGACACAGCTTGACAATACAGCTTGTATGCAATTTGTCATGGTAGCTTGACATGTATCAAGATTCTGGGAGGATGCAATGCAGGCATATCCACACTGTGCTGCACACATGTGACACGCGGCATCTAACATACAGACAAGCCATCGCTCACCACAGGTACTCTGAAATTCCTCTTCAGCCTGTACACCAGCAGAGCCACTGCCACGACCACAAGCACAATGATAGTCACCACGATTGAAAAGGCTGCGGAGCCCAGCGTCTTGGCAAGCGTTGATGCTTGTTTCTTGTGTGCTGGGGTTGGAATACATGGCCGACAGAAACACACGTAACCCTGTGTTACAATATGGGCGTTGATGCTGCAACACGATGCTGCAACACAATCTATGCTTGAAAAAGCATGGACTTAACATGCTGGATTGTCATGCAGCAAGAGCTGATGCTCCCTCATGGGGAGGGGCCTTAGCCTTGGCAGGTTTACGCCGGCAACCATCGGGGTATGCCTTGTACAATAGGCCAATCACAACTAAATCAAAATTGTCATGCAGCAGTCATCATCAGAGCGACAAAACCAGGTCAGCTTGCTTGTTGTCATTTTGACCCTGTTGCGCAATGACTGCATACCTGAGGACAAGGGGAAGTACCACCCTGTGCACAGTGGTCTGGCATTGCACTTTCTGGGGCTTTAACAGTCTGTGCTGGACAGGGTATAACGCTGTACAAGTCAGCATTTGGCGAGCAGGTTCCATTTGCTGTCATGAGACCATGGTCTTGCAGCACATGCCACATGCTGATGTACGAGTAAGGAGGCAGCCAAGTAGAGTAGCTCCCCACTTGAGCAGGGTAGTCATCTTCGGTTATTCTGCATCAACAGCACTTCAGCAAATCACATGCATCCAGAAAAGGTAAACCTTGTGCGATGAAACTTGCCTCATACTGATGTCAGCAGCTTTGTAATAATTTGATTGATTGTGATTGGCAGAGCTGGGCTGTTGCATGAGGAGAAGCATTGCGAAGGTCAACTACATTCATGAAGCTCTCAGCTTGTAGCCAATGCACATTGAGCAACAGAAACGCCAAGAAGATATCACGCAGATGTGTTTCATGGAGATACAGAAAGATTGGTACCGGTACAAGGCTTGTGCTACTGCTTTTCTTGTTGCGACTGGCACCTTTGCTGCTGCTATGAAGACGTTCTCAGGTATGAGGCTTGTGCTGACTGGATATGGATAATCAGGCTGTACTGCCTGCAAATGGTGTGAATATACATGTAACATGTTGCAAGAGGATGCTGACATTTCAAATGTCAACTTAGCACTGCCGTTCACACTTACTGAACCCAGAGATTTGAAAGAGCTGGCGTTGATTATGCCTCTCTCTTCCATGTGAGCAAGAACGTCAGCCCGCAAGAGAGCTGCATCAGTCCTGCCGCTCTCCAGGTCATATACTGTGTCATCAGTGTTGTCTGCCAACATGATCTGCAGGAGCAGGGCCACAGTGGTGAAGACTGTTAGGCTTGTTGTCCTGGTGTCGAGCTTGTTGACCAGGCCCACCTCAGCAGTATCTGTAAAGACATCAACCCCATGTGCCTTGATGTCCTCGTACAACAGCCAGGGCAGCACAGTGAATGCTGCCCCTGCTGATGCAAAGGTCACCTGCAACTTACCGTCCTTATGAAGCATGGGTGGGATTCTGTGTAGCAGTAACCTGAGAAGCCAGAAAGCTGCTAAACGCCGTGCCTTTCGACCTGACAAGTCTGCTGCTGACTGTAGACTTGTGTCATTAGCTCGAACATAGATGTTGCCACCGACGGTGTAAGTGATTACGCCGCTTTCCAAACGAGCTATGGAGGCTAGTGGGACCACACCATACTGACTCTGTAGAGCAGCTGCATGTTGGAGTCGGCTGTGTGGTACATCAGGTCACTTACAGCAAGCTAGCAAATCTGGAGCTGCTAAAACATGATAGGGACGTGACTCACGCTCAGACACGCATAGTTGGTGACATCGACGAAGGCAAAGTCGAGATCTCCCGCGGCCAGAGCGTCAAAAATGGTAATCGTTGCGTACACTGCCGTGACGTTGAAAGAACATCCCAATTGTTCTGACAACGCTTCGTTCAGGTAGCCGTCAAAGGTGGCCAAGTATTGTTCAAATGATACACCACTATTGCCAAGAGCGGACACTGCAACTTGAAAGACACAGGCGGCACCCTGTACAAGCAGACACGTTCTGCATCAATGTCTCAAAGGTAACATGAATTCTCTGAATTGTTTCATGCATGCTGAGCACCAACCTGTCCTGAGATAACAAAACATGCCAGCACAACAGAGACCAACAGTCCGCCAGCAAACGTATGCACAAGCGACTCCCCCTTCCGCACCATCATGGCATGTGGCAAGCACCTGCTTTACATCTTCGAATGCATATCTGAGCGCCCTGATATATTTGGTGGAAGCGGTAGCCTCTGGGGCTACATTTAGCCCGGTTTAAACAGGTGTCGGGGTTTCACCTGAAGCTGAATTGGCGATTTGTGCAACTGATACCTGCTCCCGCAAACTTTGATGCCCAGTAACATCAACATCAATGGACAGAACATGAGTTCACTACGTGACATAGATTAAATTGAAGTTGTGCTACCATGTTCCCCTGCTGTTTTGACCCACAATAAAAGAAATGTCATCATCAGATAGGCATAAGCTCCATGACTAGGCGGACGAAGTCTTGTCAGATCGGCAAAAGGGTTTGCAATAAACTTTGTACACCCAAAAGGGAACATCTTACCCAGTCGGCACGTCCCAGTCGACTCAAATAGTCACTGGGTCAAACATGGCCGGCAGATCTCTTGCGACAAACAGGAGCAGCAAGCACAAAGAAAACACAGCGTCAGTTAGCTGGTGGTAGGCTAGTCACACAGATTGTCTGGAAACAAAAGAGAAAAAGGGGGAACAAGGAAAGCAAAATTCATGGTCCGTCACAGACGCTGTACATGACTCAGCACCCGTGCTATGCAGTGCCAACAAAGGCCCGCATCATGGAGCAGGCCTTGTCAAACTCAGAGTCAGCAGTATTGTCACCCTTCCAACCAGTCATATCTGCCAATGCTGTCGGCCATGCAGGCAGAATACCTTGCCTTTCCCTGGCAGCCCGATAGGCAACAGCTGCCAGCATAGAAGGCTGGACGCTGACAAACTGCCCACTCTCAAAAGCCCCATTCATGGTGTCCTGTAGGCTGGTGCTCTCAGCTTGCAGAGCACCAAGTCGCTCCAGGTACACATTGAGGCAGCGCACTGCAGAGACTGTTGTCAGTGCACTGCCTCTTGGGGTCAAGGATTGACACACCCCTTCTAACTGCTTTACGAAATTGATCAAATCACCTGTGATGCAGCAACAAGCCATTGGTACACTACTTGATTCATGACTGAGCGATGCATGTCAGCATCATTGCTTGGGGTGACTGGTTGCAATGTCCCAATCTAGTGCAATTACAATGCAGCAGAGGACATGAGCAGCTGTTTTGGGCTGTAGCAAGCGATGCCACATCACTCTGCAATATGCTGATGTTATGCCAGATGTACACCTGGTGCTCACAAAGAAACGAAAACATACGTTTCTGCAAGGCAAGCTAATGACCAGCTACTGCTAACACTCAGTGGCAGAACTTGCCTGTTGGTACATTGACTAGGGCTGCTAGGGCTTCAGTGTCCAAAACAGGCTGGGGTTGGTCCAACCCATACCTTGTGGCCAACACCAGACTTGCTCCAACCAAGTCAGAAACTGCATCCTGCATTTAGCATAACAAACATGGGATCTTTCTTTAATGCATTCTGTTTGATGACACAGAAGGAGAATCGCAGACCGTCAGGAACGGTTGCAACCTGAATGCCTGTGACAGATGTGGGAGGTGTGCTGCTGCTGTGTCCTCACTTCAAGATGGCGTAACCGCAGGCTAACAGAAGCATGACAGAGCAACAACCTGCTAGTAGTGAATGCAGAGGTCAGGGCCTGAATTATTTTTGACCCTGACCTCACTACCATGATGTGCACACTGAAGTTTGAAACAGTCAGCAATTGCTGGCAGCATAGTCAGCACTTGTTGTCAGAACAGTGAGCGGTCGCTGTCGTCACAGTCAGCACTTACTTTCAGCATGCTCTATACACACTTTTGACCTGCCTCACAGATATGCCTCAAAAGTCAACAGAGTGCATGCATATCAGTTTGGTGATGGGAATGATGGAAAGTAGGCTGCAAGTTGGTATATGTGCCTGTATACCTGGTTGAAGAGGTCACTGCGGTGGTGCAGCAGCCTGTCCAGCATCAGAATTGCGTCAAACGCCAAGGCTTCAGATAAGCCACAGCTGTCAGCAAACTGCTTAGCGGTGGTCAGGCACTGAGGTCTACTGCTCAGGTACTGTGGATTCAGCTGCGCACCGACTTTCACGTTGGGGAAATAGGACTCAAAAGTGCGCAGCGAGATCCAGGCTGCACTGCAGTTGGCAGCTGTGCGCTCCTCAGCTTGCAGGAAACTCAGGTTGGCTTGCATAGGGCTGCGGGCCAAGTTCCTGCCTAAAGGCAGCAGTGCTGGCTGTTGACCAACGATAACAGTAAAACACATGCTTAGCCAGCAGGCATCAGGTGCGTGGGACGCAAGTAAGCTCCCTCTAGACAGGCTTGTTCAGAGCATCACGGGTGTAGCAAATATCTTCAGCTTGTGAATGTTGGACTGTACCACATTGCAGTGCTGGCACTTTGGAACGCAAGTAAAGGGCAGGAGGTGAAAGGCAAGCATTGGGCAGAAGGCAAGGGCTCCTAGATGCAGGGCATGAGAGGAGCTGAGACAACATCTGACTCTAGTTGAGCTGTGGAATGAGTAGCGAGTGGGCTAGAAAGTCAGTGGCAAATGAGCAAATTTGACACACTGTGAAGGGCACAGTCTGCAGAAACCAGACCAAACCAAAGCAGACCCAGCAGATGCAAACAATGGCAGAAAGTTCCAATTCCAAGGCCCAAAAAAGACGCCAGAGATACAGCCCCAAAGCAACAGGCCCAATATAGATGCCCAAATACAGGTCAAAAATAGATGCAATGTCAGGTGGGCTTACGCCTGAGGCTTGTAGAGGCAGCAGTAGGTAGAGCCAACACCAATTCTCTTAGCAGGACTCAGCAGAAGCACTGGTGATAGGCTGAGCTTGCACTGGTCAGTATAGAAGGGTCAAAAGGCAGGCAAGACAAGCAGTGGTGGGCAAAGGGCAGTGGGATGTTTTTGACTGGTACAACAGCTCAGCAAAGCTGACAATGATGTTTATGCTTTCAAGAGGCTGCAGTGGACACTTGGGATGGGCAGGTGAAGCAAGCACTTACTGGCAGAGGGCAGTGGGCGGCGGCCCCAGCTAAGGGCCTGGTCAGGGGCTGAGCAAAGACAGAGGTGATCAGCTGGAGCTCAGTACGCTACTGGGCAAGAACGAAAGGCAAGAGGAAGCAGGAAGGATGGGCAAAGAGCAGTGGGCGGCAGACCTGATAGAGGACTAGTCAGGGGCTGGGCAAAGCTGGACATGATAGTCTCAAACTCAGGCGCTTGCAGCCATTCAGCTATGTCCTCTGCAGACGCTGACAGGGCAAACTTGTCTGTGTCGTCGCTTTTGCTGCATGGCAGCGCAGGTTTTTCAAGTTCATAGCATATCATAGCAGACTGCAGGGAACGCTGGCTGCCTAGGTCAGACGCCCAATGCTGCAAACTACACTGCAAAAGGAGGATCAGCCATGACTTTGCAACACACTGCAGCTTTCCAGCGGTCTGTCTGTTCCTGAGAACATCTGCTTAAACGTCGCATGGCAGGGTGAGTTGTAGTCTGCAGTTGAGCTGAAACAGCAAGCACAATGGCATGCAAGTCACAGAGCAGCATGTGCCAGTCAGGTAGACAGCTTGTGCACACTCACCTGAAAGGCAAGCCAAATCCTCTGACCATGTCTAGCACAGCAGCCTGATTGGCTGATGCATTGTCCTTGGCCCCAAGCAGATTAGCCGCCACAGCAGGCAAGGCTGAAGCAATTCGTTTCTGCCCTCGCGAAGGGCTCCTGCTGCGTCCAGCCCTGCGTCCAGGGCTTGGACTGCTGGGACCAGCCCCACCAGAGGGTACTGCCTCCTCCTGAGAAGCTGCCTGAGAAGTGCCAGACTGCTCTTCTTCTGGTGACACTTGGGGGGCTACCTCATTCTTGCTGGGGGTCTGAGCAGGGGTTGTGTGTGTCCAAGTACCAATGACCAGAACAATGTGCTGATGTAAGCTGCCTGGACCGTTGGTTTGTACAGCATGATGCAGGTCTTGCAGCCATTTGTGCAGCGCTAGTGCTGCAACGGTAGGGACTGGTGCTGCAATGCAAACCTGCATGGAACAGCTCACCCTAGGATTTTGGACACATTCCCTGTTATGGTTTCCGAGTCGATGCATTGAGCACATTGCCTGTGATATATCATTTGCTGCCCTGCTGCCGCCACGTTCTGCCTTGTCAAGACAAGCTGGCACCAGGACAAGTGTGCCTGAACCATGCAAGCAAGAGCCGGAGCCAGCCTGATTGCAGCATTACCCTCACAATACCGCCGTAATCACTATATTACAGTTGACATAAGTTGTAGCTGCAGATGCAGTGCGGAGACAAGCACAGAGATCCGCTCATTAGCTAGGCAGAGTGATGAAATTGTAGTGAGCTGCGGCAGACATGCAAAAGGTGTGTCACACCACACTGCCTGTGCTGTATGCTGATTGCGCAAGAGTTCAGCCATGAAGCAGCCACCATGCATTGCTGCTTGCGCATGACATTGAGCAAGCTTAGTCACCTCGAGGGTATCTGAGTCGTCTTGAGCAGCTGCATGCTGAACAGCTTCCATGCCCCTGACGGACTGGCGGCACGCCAACTGGAACAGCTGCTGAGCCCTTTGCTGTGCTCCAACGATGCCAGAAGACCAGAGAAGATCAATCACAGCTGCATATGCTGCTGTATCTGGCCGAATGCTGGCTGCTTGCATCTGCTCTAACGCCTGCAGCATCAGCAGGCATGACATGGCATCCAGGAACATTGGAATTGGAAGAGCTCTGACCTTTCAGATGCATTCATTCCAGCAACTTTTACGCTACAATAAGTAGATGAGAGACCAGCTGCAGAAACAGGTTTAGCTGACATAGACCCTGCGTTTGATGCTTCTGCAAGAAATGAGCAACAATACATTACGCTGGAGTCAAGCCACAGCAAGGCACAGCATGACGCAGCGCAGCACAGCCAAGAGAGAATGGGCGCAGCAGAGCCAGCACAGCACAGCACAGCACAGCCCAGCCTACAGATGCAGGGGCTGGCACACTGCAGCAAAGCACACTTACCAGCACTCAGCACAGCACAGAACACAGGAATCCTGGGCAGGCATGCAGACACTAGGTCACCTGCAAGGCTTGGCGCCATTTGTTGGCCAGGTGGTATGCTGCCAGCAACGCAGTGTAGGTGGACATGTCAGGCTTGAACCTAGCAGCTTTCATCTGCTCAAAGATGTCACTTGCATGCTGCCACTTCTGACCTGAGAGACACAGCACAACTGTGTTTCTAAAGCAACAATACCAACAAGGTCAATGGTTATGTTGGAACAAAATCGGTCACGTCGTTGCGGAGGAGCTTTTCGACCCAAGAAAGTGAATTTTGTTGAAGCGAAATGTTTTGCTTCGCGCCCACCAGCACAACAACAGCAAGAATTGCTGCACATCATGTTCACGGAGTCGCAAGTCGAACCCAGCTGACTGGAGCAATTGACGGTCAAGCTAATGATTGCTGGCCAAGCATAGCGCAAACCAGCATGGACTGCAGCATTGCTGGCAAGCAGCACCATAGCGCAGCACAGCGCAGCGCAGCACAGCGCAGCACAGCGCAGCGCAGCGCAGCACAGCACAGCACAGCACAGCACAGCACAGCACAGCATGATAGCAGACCTTGAGCGCAACAACTGATGGCAGAGTTGTAGGCAGGCAGGTTGGGGTGACACCGGTCCCCTGACATGTGGCCCCATATGGTCAGGCCTTCCTCCCACCGCCCTGTCCTGTCAGCTGCTGCAATGAGGCTGCTGTATGTGATGATGTTGCGCTCCTGCCGCTTGGCTACCATGTTGTTGTACACCTGCACTTACAAAGGTTGTGGTCAAGCAATGCTGAGTCACCACTCATATCATGTTGTGGACGGAATTGGAACAGCGCATCACACTGTGACTCAGAAAAACAGGGCAGGGCAGAAGTAGAGGACGGGAACAACGCAAAGCCATTGGCATGAAATCAAGGGTATCAAGGGCATTAAATCCCTGCAATGTGCTGGAAGATAATATCAATTTCCCATGTGCTGTGTGCAGGTGCAGAATTGCATCCTGCCAGAGCAAAGCATGAGGCGCACCTCCAGAGCAGCATCCAGGTCATCAGACTTGCAATAGGCTGACACCAAGGCTGTATAGGTTGTGGCTGTCGCCTCCAGCTCCTGCTCCTGCATCCTCTCATACACCTGCATATCATGTCCATCAATCTTTGCAGCCACTCTGCTCCATGCAAGGCTCGATTACTAGGTAACTATTCTATATAATGTGCTGTGCAGTTTGATATTGTCATGCTTTCTGGGTAAAATGAACAAACCAACTCCATGCAGAAGCAAGACTCAAGCTGCCTGGGAAATGCCCAAGTCTATCATTGCTGACTGGACTTTAGGTAAGGCAGCTAATAATGCATGATCCTGTGCTCATCCTGTGATTAGGTTCATGTTTTCATAGCAAGGTCTGAAAACTCTCTTATCCAAATTTGACCCTACACGTCTCCATGTACGTCTCATAACATGTCTCACAGCTTCTATCATCACAGCTTCTATTGACAAAGCTTGTATTGGCAAAGAGCAGCAGTGAGTGGTGTCACCTGTAGAGCTTTGGCAGACTGGTTGCACATATTACACGCGATGATAGCTGTGTTGTATGTGCGTGTCTCTGGCTGCACCCTCTGCATATACCACACAGCCCTTTCCTACTTGTTGTCATCTGTGTTTCGGAATAGGGTGTTGGAAGGTGCTTGCCAGACCTAAGGGTCGTGCAGACCATGCTTTGTTGCTTGTTGATTCTGGTATTGCTGTATGTCGATTTGAGAGCATGCCATTATCACTGGGGGCTAAAACAGCATGAAGTGAGCGCACAACGACTCACTGTTCAGGCTTTGTATCATGCCAAGTGCCACACCAGTGGGTGACTATCTGCAGTTTGAGTATCACCCACCAGCTCAGCAGACCACCCACAAAATTTTGAATTGCACCTGTGATGTATGCAGCCACAGCTGCATGAGTGATGCCCATGCATGCCTCAGCTAGATTGCAATCAGACTCTGGGGTGTTTACCCAGCAGCAATGGAGGCAAAACATGTGCAGAGACAGTACCTTCTCAGTCATGTCATCAAGAACCTGCACAGCCTCTTGCCAGCAGCCCATCTTGCCGTACACATCAATCAGTGTATTATATGTCACCACATTTGGCTGACACCCCTCGTCCTGCACCATGTGACAGGAGGAATGTTCAATTGTTACATACTGCCAGTCAGCATGCTTCATGTCAATGCAACCAGCGGCCATTGCTGTCGTAACAATGTAAGCAGCTTCTGACATTGGGCTGATGGCGCTGCAACATACAACTTGAGGCAAACTGCCTGCACCTGCTGTCAGCATATCGCCAACAGACAATCCAATCAAAAGTATGTTGCGTTGAAAGCCTCGGTGCTGGGCGTAGCTTGATTCATCAACAGGCAAGAAGCTACCGGGGCTGTTGCGCCTGGAATGTATGCACCCTATTTACGATACAAGCTGTTCTGCAGCTTTGTGGGAGCATGCACCTCAAGAGTCTTGAAGACGTCCAGAGCCAATGTGAAATCCCCAGATCTGATGCAGGTGTTGATCAGAGCGGTGTAGGTGTGTATGTTTGGTGTGATGCCACGCCCGCGCATATCAGCTACCAAAGTCAAGGCCTTGCCCAACTCCTGTCGCTGCCCACACAAGCTGATCACTGCATGTCATTCAGACCTATCTTTAGGATCGCCTTTGCAGCTGGTAATGTAACATCTTTCTGTGGGAGGGACAACAGAATATAGATAACACAATGAAGGCAAGAATTTAAATTATTATTACTTGCTCACAAGCAAATGGTGCACATGGCCTGTGGTTCTTGGAAGGTTGCAATTGTGCCAGCAGCCGTGTCATACCGGTTGTGTAGGTGAAGACGTCACACAGGCTGGACAGCTCGTTCTCTGAGGGCAGCGATTGCAGCCAGTCGAAGATAGTGAGGGCATGATGGGGGAGGCCATTCTTGGACAAATCCTTCAGCAGGGCTGCACATGCCCTGGAATCTAGACTGTGCAGTCCCTGGGCTACTGTGGGGATGGCAGACACCCCGGGGGGTAACCTTTGAACCATGGCGACTAAGTCCTCCACTGTTAGCTGCTCTGGCAGCTGCTGCATGCCACCTTGCCAGGTCTGCCCTTGAGCAACCTGCATGCAACAAGAAGCTTAAGGTGATAAATGAGACTGCCATTGCTCCGTTGCTGGCCGTCGTTGGAGCCAAATGAGCCATGTACAGGCATGGAAAGCACTATGCAATGCCTTGGTCACATGACATATTCACATTTGTGCAGTCAGAGCACATGTCATGAACTGTGGAGACATGTGAGCTGCATGCACCAGAGGTGGCACAGCAAGAAACCTGTGTGACCTGTTGCCACATGTCTCTATACTGCCCCTGTCCTTGGCCTCTATTGGGGTCATACTGTCTTTGATGTCTGCCTCTTTGCTGCTGTCTGCCTCCATGTCTGGCCTGCTGCCTTGGAGGTGGAAAAGGCTGACCTCCTTGTGGAGGGAACAGTGCTCTTGGCCCAGGTGCTTGTGGCAGTAATGGTGATAAACCCTGTTGCTGAGGCACTGGACGCCACTGAGCTGCAGGCATGAACTGCACTGGGTAGCTTGCAGCAAACTGAGGGTAGAAAGCTGCAAATGGGAGGGCTGATGGCCTCAGTCCTGACGGTGGTCCCTGCAAAGAGGGCCTGTAGGGTGAGGCTGAAGTGGGCCTGCTGCCTAAACCGGGTGTCTGAGAGTACTGAATGCCGCCTGGCTGATTATATTGTATAGCTGGTCCGGACCGTGGAAATTGCAGTTGGGCAGCTTGTCCATAGCCAGGTCGAGTCTGGGGTTGAAACGCTGATGCCAGACCGTATGGGACTGCATAGGCTGTGCCAAACTGACCAGGAAAGGCGACGCGGGCTTGCCAATGTCCGCTGATATTGGTTTGCCTCAAGCGCTCTTCAAGGTCCGTGTCCAAAGGAGGTCCTCCGCCCCGCCCTCCCCGGGGCTGCATTGTCCAGCACCTGGTTGTGGCTGCCTACAGTACCGGTTGTGGCCTCATTTTCGCCGGATTCGCGTCATTGCTTGGACGACGCTGTGCCTTTGTGAACTTTCCGATCCTATGACACACAAGATGCACCTCGAGGCTTTGGGATGACAATCAGAGCGCCAAGCGGTCAAGTCGGGCACTAGAGTGAGGAATAATAGAAGCAGTTGCTAGCGAAGGCAACACAAATTGATCCGGATTTCACAAATTGATCCGGCTTTCGTCTCACAACTGCAAACTTGAGCTGCCCAAGTTGAGCAGTCGCTGATCCTTCCTGTTCACGTTGATGCCTCAAAAGAGGATATGACTTGCTCCAGACTGCAGCTGACGCATTTCATCTGATAACTCGTAATCAGGATATATATAGACCTGCTCTCTACGGCATGTCAGGGCTGTCTTAATCTGCGGCCAACTGCGCAAACTGTGATCCGGCTGAAGTTCCTGTCGTGTTTGATTGAATGCACCTCAACCCTGCACAGCACTGCGGATGGCAGAGTTCCCGCAGGCGACAAGTTGTATGACTTTGAACGGAGTAAACACTACTCTCGTACCGGGCTGACAAAGCTTCGATACAAGACCAAGCTTACGAGCAAGTTTTCACAAGACGTGAATGCTTGTGTTGATCGCTTTCAGGGTTGCACAACCCTGCGTGCACCCATTGCGTTGCTGCACAAAATGACAGCAGAAATGAGAGGACTGTCATGACCAGGCTGGCAAAACACAAAATCTGACAACCTGCATTGATGTTGCCAAGACACAGTGACAGCAAGTATAATGCAGCTTGCCATGCTTTGTTTTGCTGCACATCCATATGTAACATATTTCCCATCAAATTCTCAAGCCAACACAATGAAAGCTTTCTTAAGAATCAAAGACGTTGACAATGCTGCAAACTTCTGCTGATAATTATGCGTATGCATATGCTTAGTTACAGGCTTGATTGCAATCATAAGGCACGTTTCAGGGACAAGTACATTCTTGCTAGACAAGCATCAGTCTCCTGTAATGTGCCAAATGTGTAGAATCAGTCCCTGACATCCACAAGTTTGCAGCTGGTTTCAGGTGTCTTGCATGTGAGAATGCCATCACGTTATTGTGCACAATTGTGGCTGCCAAAATTGCTCCAACCAACATGAAGACGATCACAGCATACTGGCGAGGCTTCTGTAACTCCTCTTTGTGGATTCTGCAAGAGATACATGACGAGTCAGGTGTAGCCTCATGTCCTATGCGCAGCCTCAAGTCATGCCATGCAGGTGACACCTTGACAGCTGTGGGCCAACAGACAGGCAATACTTGACATGCTCTGCGCCACTCCAAAATCACAATACATACATGCATGCTTAAGCATCACACTACATACGTATGTACATGTGTGCTTATGCAATGCCAAAGACGCTAATCAAAGCTGCAGATACGAGGGATAGAAAGTTAGCAGCATCGTTGTTTACGACAAAGGTGTTTGCTGATCAGTTTCATGACTTCTGCTGAGAAAGGCTTCCCAGGACCTTTCTTTGAGCCTCCACATGCACTGTACCCTGCTAGAATAGGATGACATGCTGTGCCAAACTGAGCATGTTCACAGTGCAGATCTGATTTGCCAAGACATCGTACCTGAGGAAGAAGAAAGCTGGGAGAAGCATGGAGCTGCTCATAGAGCACACAGCCCCTACAATGCTCTCCACATTGCCCAGGAACTCGAATGACAGGGCAGCCACAAGGGCCACGAAAGCCATGATGCCAAAACGCAAGCTGACGGCCTTTGCTTGTGACATCTCTTCCACTGATCCATCGTCTGCCACCTCTGCAAGTCCATGAGTGCTGATACAAAAACATGCATGAAATCTGGAGGTGCTTGCATGCACAACACCCCATCAGACGACATTATGCTGGTTTGTTGTTTGTGGGATTTCAGTGTACAGCAGCTGTTCTTGATATGACGTCTCTGCAAGCCTTCTGATGAAGAGTGACACTGCTAAGCAACAGTGCGTATGTAGGACTGGAGCAGCACAGGTGCATGCAGACACAGGCAACAAGCTGTATTCTGAGTCGCCACAAGCCTGTCACATCAGTGCAAGCAGTTTGAGCTCAGCATTTTGTTGGCCAAACATGATGATCACGGCAGGTTATAATCATGTCATGGTGCATCTGAGCTCTGGTCAGATGAGACTTTGGGCTCACTCAGCCGTTCTGTCAGTTTGCTTGTTGGTACATGATCTATGTGCCAATTGTGCATGACAGGCTGTACCTTTGGGACAGACTGCGGCCAGCATCTTCTGCAAGACCAAGATCTGGGGCCCAAGGACTGTGAATGCATGCACGCCAATCAGCCCACTCACCACCCTGTCAAACTGCATGCACACGCCAGCAGTTAATATGCGAGTCATATCAAACACAACTGCTGTCGTTGGGGATTTCGCCTGGCCCTATACTTCCGCTGATGCAGCTGTGGATAGGTGAGGGCGTTCAGGCCAAACTCATCAGGGTTGGAGACCACTTACATTTGTGTAACACAGAAAACAAGAAGCATGCTGACATTTGGGCCTTGAGAAGTAAGTCATCATATCATGACTGCTGTAAGCTGCTGCAAATGTATAAGGCTGTGTATTGAACTACACATCAGGTGAATGGCAAGTAAAGACAGGTACCCTGATGACGCCAAAAATCTTCATGTGACTAAGCACAGACTTGGTCTCCAGATCAGCAGTGATCAGCTGTGAAGCCTCACTGCCAAAGTAGAAGTATCCCAGAACACCCATCAAGGCATACACCCCGGTCATCACCCCCAGGGCAACCAGCAGAACCCTCTTGAAGTGCAGGGGATGTTTCATGGTGGCCCTCAGGGTTGGCAGGGCACTTCCAGACGGCCCAGAGAGGGCTACTGCAAAGATGCCCATTGCCTGGGGAAGACTGGTCCCTAACCATATGTGGGCTGGAGGAGGCTGCATTCATAGAACAGTAGTCATCGCAACAACAGGCACATACTAATTGCTTGAGCAGTTATGAGAAAGCAGATACACAACTAAGCCTTTGTGTTGAGCTGCAAATGGTGCAGAGAAGGGAAGAGGGAAGACAATAGGCTGTGATTCACTTCTGTCTGCTGGGAAGGCCAGATCCTGCAGGCTTTGGTTCATTGTACAGCTTGGCAGCGTGGAGGGTTTCAGCAATGCAGAAGAGATTCAACCATGCATTGCACGGAGACAGAGCTGGTCAGGTTGCAGACAGGGGCAATCAAAACAGCAGACCAATGGCGGCACTGATCAGCAGGTGCAGGCAGCTAAACATCAATCATCAGCACATGTGGATCTGATTCAGAATGATTGCCCAAAGCAAGGGTGCGAGAAGCAATGTTTGAAATTTGCATGTCTGTGTGCATGCCAGTGCACCAGCAGCATAAAGTGACCGACCTGAGGCAGGCGGTGTCTGGAGGGATCCTCCGCAACAGCTCCGCAGACTGAGACCAAAAGGATACTGGTGCAGGTGATGCCCAGCACTGAGAGGACACTGACATGCCTGCAAGCCCAGTATGCTTGTTTTGTCGCTTGCCACCAAAAAAATGGATATCAGCAAGACTGAATGACTGTGCACTTTCAGGGCTGAAGACATCAACAGATGCCAGAGTCATGACAAAGTTGCAATAGGGCGCCAGTGGCATTGTATCCTGCAGACATATGCAGCATCCTGCTGAATTACTCTTGAGATTGCTTACAAATAACAACACATGCATGCTTGCCCAGCGCCATCGGCAGCGACAATGTGTCATGCCTCCAGACAGCAGTAGGAACTGAGCAAGTGCACCTGAAATTGCCAATCAGTAAGATGGGACAGACAGCCATAAGAGCAATGACGAGGACTACATAATGGTGGTGAGCACCAAACAGCGTTCTTGAGGGCAGGACAGCCTGCATAATCATCAATCAGGCCATCATCAGCAAGCATGCTTTAGCCCCACAGCAAAAATAAGAATCATGCACTCAAGCGCTGTTGCACAGAAGCAGCCAGTCACAGCTGTGCCTCATAGGAGAGTTGGTGCTGGTGGACACAGCTCTGTGCTTGTTGCTTTCAGCTGGGAAAGACAATAACGCCACAAATTTGATGAGCGCCAATTTCTATTGCAACAAGGCATGATCTTGCAGCCAAGTGCAAAGCATGGCAACAAGGCATGATCTTACAGCCTAGTGCAAAGCATGGCATCAAAACGGCAAGCTTCTGAAACATGATGCACAGATAGACAGATACAGTGCAAAGAGCCATGCTTTTACATGATACAATGCACACATGCAGATGCATGACCGCCTCGAGCTGATGCTGATCAAACCAATCCAAACCTGTGCTGACAAAGCTACCTAAGTGTTATGCAGATGCGTGCTCACCTCAAGCTGATGCCACAGGAGAATCAGCTGCATGCATGCATAACCAAAGTACTCTAATGTGGTCACAGCAGACACCAGCACTCTGCCAGTCTGACCACAGGCAAACTGCCCAACATCATGATATGTGCGTGGGAAATGAGATGGTAAACTGTCCAAGCATCTGATCTGCATCAACCCTGCATGCACCAGACTTGTTGGGGCTGTGTTGAAGCTTATACATCTGCCGATGAACTTTCATGCTGATGATCTCAATGATTGTGCAGATAGACCGAGACAACATGCGGCAGATTTGGTTTCCAGGTACTGCAACAGGAGCATGCATGCAGACATCGATCATCAAGCCAGAACTGCATCACACTAGTAAGGCTATATTTTGTAACACACTCATGACGTCCATGCATGCAGATGACACCACAAGCATGAGAAGCAATCTGAGAGGAGATGTATTTGATGTTGTGTGTTATACCGCGTCGGCGTCCATGGTGTTGTTAAGTCACAGATGTTGTCAATGGCTGGGACCTAATGTCCCCACTGGGACGCACGTTGAAATATGGTCATTTGCAATCGACAGACAAGCTGGCGTGCAAAGCAAGGTCAGATAAATCTTTGCAATTGTGCTCACCAGCAGTTGCAAAACATGCTGCATTTGCTGTCAGCCCAAGCAAGGCCATCCATCCTCCAAGCTTGAGTGCATATGCAGTAGACAGCAAGCCCAGACCAATGAACAGGTTTGCCTGCAGCATGAGGAAGTCAGAGACTCAGGGCTGGGCAGGTGCAAAGCTGAAGTCAACAAGCAAACCACTTTTGACTGCAGGCTAAGACCTACCACATTGAAGATGGTCTGAGCTACAGTTGTGGCTTGCGTGCCACTGGTGGAAGGTGTGTCTTCAACTTGGCTTGAACCAAAAGAGTATTCCTCTGATGGCTCAGAGGGTTCCTGCAGAGCTGGTGGCGTGCTGGGCTCAGGGTACTCTTCAGCAAACAGTTTGCCTTGCTTCGGTCGCTGGTTTTGCAAGCGCAAGTGGTACTCAATGTAGTTTGTGCGCATCTGCCAGGCGCTAATGACTTCACGTGACACAGCTTCTGTAGCTGAACCTGGAGTTGTGGCATTAAGGTTGATGGTCGGGGGCCTGCAGAGATTCGGAGCAGTTACGTATGTGTAGCATTCTCCTGAAGAAGCCTGAACCATCCAATCAATACGTGCCAACCTTACCCTTCCCGAAGGAGTGCATAGGTCAGCTCTTGACTATTTCTGCCCATGGTGTGGCTTAGCCTTGCACATCAAGTGCATATAGCTCGGTCATGTACGAGTTGTGCCTCATCGTCAGCTGCCTAGTCTCCCCGGCAAATGACTCGCTGCTGCACGGTGCTCGCCTGAGCATGGTAATAGCAGGGTGAGGATAAACTCAGTTCACTGCCGCGCAGCAGCTCCCCAGAGCACTAAGCTGGACAGCAGTATGATCTGGGGTGACATCATGATGCTCACAGCAACTGAGCTGGCTTCTGAAAGGCTTCCAAAACAAGTCACTGGAGTGCTGAGCCTGACCTTGCTTGCGGCCTGGATAGGGGTGAGCAGATGGTGGTATTGTTGTGGCAAAACAATTTCGATCCATCTGCTAACAGGCTGCTCTTTTGCAGGTGGCAACTGCAAAGGGTGATTACACTGTCAAGCAGCGGCACACATTCAGTTACCAATATGCATATGGCATTCTGCTTGGGATGCAGCAGGCAGCTATAACATGGGTATGCTTGCCATGCAAGTCAAAGATTGCTCTTTTGCTGTGGTCAAACTCATCTTCACGTTTGACTGTCCATCTGCAGCTTCTGTTCGTCCCTACAGCCATGGCAATGTATGCCTGTCTGGTGTCCCACCATCTGCTTGACAGCAGTGTCTTCAAAATTCCACCGGGAGCACGTGTTTCACCTGAGGGCGAAGTCATGATAGCCGCTCTTTTTACCTTGATGTCCTGGCGTGGGATCTACTCCTCTCAGATGTTTTGACTGTCAAGTCATTGTCTCCCCAGCGCAAGTGAGCCTTGAGTTGCGTGATAGTGCTGACGCAGTGTTCAAAGGGAAAACATCACAAGTGTGGATGCTTGTATTGATATAGATATTTGATTGATACGATAGTGTGTGATGCCACTTTATTGTTTCTGATGGCAGTGGCAGTGATGGATGAAAAGGTTGTCCGTGACAAGATTGTATGACTGCGCAAGGTCAGACTGACCTGGTCAGTGTTTGAGATAATAGCATCCAAGATGTACCTTTTTGTCACATCTGGAGAAAGCACACCAGTCCATGTACATTGTGTATTTGACTAGTGGCTGTATTCCGAGACATGTCCTGTCACACTGACAATTTCAGCACATTTGAAAATTCTGGCTGCAACTTGCAATCATTCCACTTTTTGTATCTGGCAGGGGGATTGAGGGAAAGCCACCATGAGTAGCACAGTTGGGTTGTTTGGGGTGAAGTGTTGTGCCTCTACTGTGCAGGATGCTGGCCCTCAATGTAAACGCTCAGACAGCAATCATGGATAATCTGTACGATTTTCCAAGGAGGACATCTGCATCTCAACATGGCTGTGATTGCTTAGAGAGAACCTCGATGGTCTTCGTAGTGTTTGCCCAGGCCAAGCTCAGAGGACAGCCAGTGAGATACTGTACTTACATGTTGCAAGTGTCCACAATAGAGGAGAAAGCATCTGATATGTCATGTATTCCTGGTGAGTGATAGATGCAGATAGGTCATAAAAGTTAGGTCATTCAACCAGAGCAAGTACAAAAGCGCCGAGAACACACTACCCAATGGTTGCACAGTAAGATACAAATGCAAGGTGATGTACCAATATGTTATTGTACAATGCCGACGGCCATGTGCACAGCATTTTCAATCCTGGAGGCAGAGCATATGCGATGTGCTATACAGAAGATCATGTGAGCACCAATAGCTATCTCAAATGGACACAGAGCGACCCAATGGCTGGCTGGGCGGCTGCTCAAGCTCATTAATGGACAGGTCTGAGTCATCCCTGCTGACAAAACGAGAGATCTGGCCCTGCAACAATTGTGTCGTCTCCTCCCATCCCACGCCAGCCTCTTGCAGCACCACTGACGATGCCAGCCTGTCCTGTGACGAATGTCTCCTGCTAGGGACATCAATGTAGGCACTGCCAGATGGCTGCTGTGCCTCCTCATCTTGACAAAACAGAGGCACTGCTTTTGCTGCTGGGCGCAGCCATTTCTGCACAGCAAGCACATTTATGACCTTGTGATCCACTATCTGCCCAAGCTTCTGCACTTCAGTTGCACAGCCGTCACAAGCTGTGATTCATGCTTGCATCAGCAAGAAGCCCATGAGAAGAGGGGAGACATAAAGGGTCTTCTTCAGACAAGCAAACCCACCACGCTACTGGTTCCAACCACTTGCACAGCAGACAATCAAAGTCTAGATCCTGACTCCAGCGAGCAAGTTTACAGCACTCTGTTATCAGACACAGTGCTCACCTGGAAAACTAGTATGCCAAAAGGTGACATGCAGGTGAGCAACGTGATGATGAGCCACAGATTGTGGCCCTGGCAGTGGTAACCTGCAGTTTGAGGTCCAGGATCTGGGTCACCACAGCTGACACCGTCATTTGGGCAGAACCTACCCAGCAGGTACCCACTTGCAGTACCTACATGCATTGCAAGCCGTGTGAAGCCATGTGTTAAAGCTGTTGACATCATCCCTTGAAAGCAGCTGAAAACTGCCATGTCTTAGCTGACAGATGGAGAGTCTGCAGTGCATCTGGGATGTCAGCTCGCATGCCAACTCGCATGCAAAGTGTCTCAATTAATGCGGACTGTCGTTATACGCTTACCACACAAGGTAGGTGGTCCTCTCACAAATCCGATGCAGGCCTTGATGAGAAGAGCATGGACTCACAGCTGATTTGTGAAGCCTGTCTGGGCCGTGCTGAGTTGGTATGCACAGTCTCAGCTGAGTCCAGATACTAGATCTGAGCTGAGCGATGCCAGTGATAAGACATGAGCAGATGCATGAGATATGAGGTTGGAAGTGGTTTGTGCAGCATGCACTGCACTTGTGAAGCCCCACAAGCTTAGACACTCATGAGTGGCCTGGCGCCCAACGGGCAGGGGTGCTTGAGGACTCACTAGCCCATCAACAGCCCGCAGCAAGCAGTGTGATGCAATGAGCAGGGTCTGTTTCACAAGGCTATAAGCCTGTGTGTGAGTGTTTACTGGCCCCTGCAGTGTGCAATCATACCCACTAACTGGCTCACACCGACGGTCACTGAAAGGCTCTTGATGTCTTGTATTGTTTGCAACTTGACTCCAAATTTAGTGGCCCTTGATCCCTTTGCTGCATGCTGCCCTCACAATCAGCAGACAAGGCGGACAAAGCAAGGACTGCTGAATGATCACCTGTGACAAACTTGCCCAGAAAGAGGGGGGCGGAAGCCATAGCCGTGAAGACCCCCTCTCGCCCTTCAGGGGCAATTGACATGCTATAGTCATACCACCTTGGGGACCAGATGGACTCCCCAAGCGATAGCTGGATCACAAACAACACGGTCGCCCACTCTGCAACCACATCATCATAGCTTGCAGCATGATCTCAATGACACAACACTGAAGTGCATTGTCAGGTTTGGCATCAATAGCTCAGTAACTTCCAATTGACTCATTTATGCCCAAAATTGAGTGCAGAGCATGCACAGCCTGCACTGCATGCAAAGCACAGTACTGTATAGGCGTTTCTGAGCTTTGGGAGCCCATAAGATGGAGGCGCTTGACAAGGGTGCAGGCGCTGAAGTCAGACTGAATGACAGCAGCCACATGACATTGCAAACCTATAACGGTTTCGTCTGCAGAACCCCGTGCTCAGGATTCAAGTAGAGACATCAATTGCCATCTGACAGCTAATTGAAAATGAGCACAGAGATCGAAAAGGCAATGCTTCAGCCTGTCTCTGATGTCATATCATGGCATGCACCAAGCACAACTTGAAAGAAAGCAATTGCTGACTCAGCATCCGACAGCCAGCTTGATTGTGCAGCTCATTGGGCGTGCAGCTTCTCAAAGATGCACAAGACCTGGCACACAGCAATTATTTTCATCAGGGCTGCCCACAGGGTTGAGCACAGGGACTCGCATGTCAGCTAGCTCCAATGAATCAAGAGTTTCAAAGATCAAAGGAGTGTGCCAGCAGCTGCCACGGACTAGAACCACGAGGGTCATTGAATGGTTCAGGTTATCACCTGTTGTGAAGAGGGCCATCCAGAGGGGGGACAGGGCCGAGACATAGCTGCCGTAATGGATCATGTCAAAGTGGGAGTAGTGGGTGGCGGCTGCTCCCACCAGGGGCACCAAGATCATGATCATGGCAGGGTTGATGCTGTATACTGTGCCCACCGGCGCATCGCAGCCAAAAGACCTGCGTCACAGAAGCCGGGCCTGGACAAGCTGTGACAGCTTTGGCTGAGCATGCAGACAGGCATTGTCACAGCATTGCTTGGAAGTTGCCATGGCTCTGATTGCAGTTCCTTGGGCTGTAGTAGGGGTGCGTGCTAAGCTGGTTCTGATTAACTGTGCATACTCTCGCCCTGTCTCAAAATGCACTACATGCAGTGCAGCTGAAGGCACATCTTGCACAAGGTAGTGCATTTGAGTAAAACATATCAGTGAAGATGCACAGCTCACAAGAGGTATTCTTGCCTCTGAAGCGCACCTGACTTGATACTTGGGTAAGGTGGCATCCAAATGTCGGAATATGGCCTTCAGATTGACAGTGATGATACACATAGCCATGTACTTCCTGAACTCTCTGGAAACTGCCAAGTCCTGCACCAGTTGCACTGACCTTTAGCAATGCTGACATACAGGGAAGCTTGTTCTACACTGCCCTTAAACTTTTCTTCAACCGATGGCAAAAGGCACAGTTCGTTCTTTCCCTTTTCTCTCAATGCTGACAAACAACGGGTCAGAGACAAAAGTGGGCTTATGGCAAGTAAGTCGACTTGGTGTATGATCTCCAAATCTACACTAACAGTATAAATAAGTACCTTGATTTGAGCCATGGCTCCCAACAATGGCTGTGAATCTGGAGTCTGAGGCAAGCTGCTCTGCTGGCTGTCCTGCTCCTGTCTGCGTGGTGTAAGGCTCTCAACCATGTGAGCTTTGTCATCTTCCTTCAGCAGAGTTTTGCCTGGTAAGGACATGCTTGATCCGCCATCGTCTGTGAGTCTGTGCTGGTCAGGTGCAAGGGGCCGATCAGTGCCTGACGGTGAGATCCTTCTGTGGTGCTTTGTTCCTGGTGAGTGCTCACGGATGGTGAAGTTGAGCAGAAAGCCGGTACCAGCTGCAAAACATCCTGCGCAAATTGACGATGGTCCAGGAAAGCGAAATTGCTTGTGTGATCTGAAACGGGAACTGCTTACATGATTGTCTGGATGTAAAACTGGAAACAGAAATGGGACAGCATCTGCTTACATCAAACGAAGGTGCTGAGATGCAATCACAGGCATCAGTTAAATGAGGAGAAAACTAGACGAACAAGTATTGCACATTGTGAATCATGCATGCACAGCTAGCAACTGAGATGCTGACGTTCATACTGACAGTTTGAATACAATACCCAACATGCTTCTGGCAGTGTGACACTGCATGTATTAAACATAGAGGCCTTGCGTAGCAGGAATGCAGTGATTTGCTATACACAAGTCTTTGCGAAGAAGGGTCAGTTCAAGGGCCCATCAGTGTAATCTTAGGGCAGCTCAGGAGGCATACCAAGGACAAGATACAGACGGTAACCACTGTTCAGCACACTGTCTGCTGGCTGTCCTTTGATGCCAAACCCATCTCTGAGGGTGATTCTGAACAGGTCCAGCGTCCAACCAGACAGTAGACTTGCCACATTCATTGCTGCGTATAGCACAGCATAGGCAAATCCTCGGTTACCCTGCACCGTACAGTCATGGCCTGGATCTTTGGTGAATGCAAAGCCATAGTCTGTTTTTGTATCTGACACAAAGTAGACAGTCAAGCAGACAATGGTCAGGCTTGCAAGTGGCACGCAATATACGATGATTTGTTGACACAATTATAGTGATGCTGGCAGACATCAATCTGGAGTTGGAAAAGGTGGTCACCTCTTTAGTGTATCTTTTGACAGCAATCAGTACAGCAGGAGAGCCAAAAGCTAGGCCCAAGCTAACAGGGCCAAAAATGGCCGTCAGCAGGAGCCATTTGGAATGACTCAGTGCCAACAACAGTCTGCAAGAGCACCAAGTAGTGCTAGTACGTGTCAGCAGTCAGGGCAGCACTGTTTATTAATCGTCTTTAAGATATAATGCATGACAGACTCACTTTTACCTGCCAGAGCCTGTCAAGATAAAGGCTATAAACAGCGTTTTCTTGACCCCTGCGTGCATGACAGGTAATCTCAGTCGCTGAATGGGTACACACCTGAGTTCCAACACTAACCAAGGCCAGATGTATGATTTTGTCAAAACATCTCCTCTCACCCAGAAAGTCAACCACTCCACCAAAGGCAAAGCCAAATGCAGTAATGGCGCATCCCCAGAGACCATATAACACTCCAGTCTGCAATGCTCATGCAGGCTTGAGAGAGTGGCGGTCTAGGTGATGATTGCATGATGGCAAACAAGGTGTGCAAGCAAGATTACCTCCTGATCAGTAAACCCAAATTCTTCAGTCAAATACAAAGTAAACAGCAAGGACAAGGAAAAGTAGTTGAAGTTGTCACAAGCATTAATGGCATACACAATGTACAGATCCCTGCAAAGATGAGTGATGAAGAACCTGCGAGGGATCCCAGCATGCAAAACAGTGAGTACGTTGACAGTGCGAAACCTACGTACCGAGGAGATCCTTTCAGACTCTGCAGGCCCTCGTGGGTCTGCTTAAGTGCCCGGACAAAGGGACCCTTCATGAGACACTCATCGCACCAGGCCACAGGTCGTTGTCAAAGTCAATGCATGTGGCACGGCCTAGTCAAGTTCATTTGAGTATGACCTGCAAGGCTGTCAAACTTTTTGAGACGTGTGCAATCACACTTGAGGAGATCGCAGGCATTGCTCATCTTGCTTTTGCGCAAGTGATGCATCTGATGACCAGAGTGTGAGGCACGCACGCACGGCTCAAAGCAATTAAGAAGAAGACTGCCGATATGCACTAAACAGTCGTCGGGCAATGACAAAAAGCATGCAAACGCCAGGTTCTCAGCAACACTGTCACCGCCACCAAAGCTTTGCTGTGGCAGTTTTTGGTCACAAGCTTCACAGATCGCTCAATTTCTTTTGTTGAATAGCTACGGGCCTGGGAGGCAGCAGAATCTACCTTTAAAGGGCTTGCTGTGTTGGGCTGGACAGCAGAGGCCCCAGGTTTGACAAGCAGCAGCCATGAGCAAGATGAGCCACAAGCCAGACGATGAGTACGCCCTCCTCATTTCAAGGCTAAAAACTGTTAGCTTCGCTTTTGTGTCACCCGTGAACACTGCAAAGTTTTCCCGGGTTCTTCTAGTAGCCTGGCTCAAACATCGCAGTATATGTTTTGCCTGCGAGTGTCTGACGTATGTTTGTGTGGTGATCCAGCTATGATTACCTCTTCAAGGTGGTTCTAATCGGGGACTCCGGCGTCGGAAAGTCCAACCTGCTGAGTCGGTTCACTCGCAACGAGTTTTGCCTGGAGTCGAAGTCCACCATCGGTGTCGAATTTGCAACCCGAAGTATACAAGTAGGAACACTCAGATGTCTCACTGGTTGGTGCTATTCATCTGCTACGCCTGGTTTCAGATAAAAGCGTCAAAAGTTGGGCTTGATCACCTGACAACTTGCAGGTTGACGGCAAGACAATCAAGGCACAGATCTGGGACACAGCTGGCCAGGAGAGATACAGGGCCATCACAAGTGCTTACTACAGGGGTGCTGTTGGTGCACTTTTAGTATATGATATAACCAAGTCAGGCAAGTTTTTCTTGCTACTTATAACAGGCAGACTTAACAGGAACATTGCACGCTCACAGGGGGCACTCATTTACTCCCACAGTTTTATCAACAGAACACCCTTGGGGCAGAGTCATATTGTAGTAATGCTTGTCGTATGCTGCAGTGACCTTTGAAAACGTTGAGCGGTGGCTCAAGGAGCTTAGGGACCATGCAGACTCCAACATAGTTATTATGCTAGTTGGAAACAAGAGTGACCTCAGACACTTGCGTAGTGTGCAAACAGAAGACTCGCAGGCCTTCTGCGAGAAGGAAGGCTTATCGTTCATTGAGACTTCAGCTCTGGAGTCAACCAACGTCGAGCTGGCTTTCCAAAAGATTCTCACTGAGATTTACCACATTGTCAGCAAAAAGGCACTAGCAGCAGATGACAACAGCACTACAGTGGGAGAAGGCACCAGAATTGAGGTGACACAAACAAATGCTGGTGATGAGCAAAAGAAAAAGTCATCTTGCTGCGGCTGAGCAGATTGGCTAGCTTTTGGTCGGTGCTTAAGCAGTTGAGTTGTTCTGGTCAGTTCCCGTAGCAGCATTGTTCATGTGCCATTGGTGCGTCTGCTCAGCACAGTTGGACAGATGTGGAGCGCTGTATTCTATTGAAGACTTAGAGTTTCTCTTGTCACCTGAATTAGATGGCAGTGGATGAAGACCTGTGTTTCACTGTTTGTAAGGTGGATGTCCATGCATAGTCTTCAGGCATGTCACATTTGGGTATTGAAGTGTAATGTATCGACTGCCTAGCATGACCTTCATGTGGGGCTATAGTGCACATGCATGACCCAAGGTGACTGCATACATAATTGAATTTGTCTGGGGCTTGTCCAAGGTAATCCCTTTCTTTTATATGAAGCCCGCTTCGCTGCGTGTAGTCGTCATTTGGTCACATCGTGCAGTACACTTGTAAGCCATACAGGTTGCGCATGATCCAAATGTGATTTCCAAAATGAACTCAAGGGACTTCTGCAGTTGCGTTGCAGGCAGCTAAAGCTGTGCTGCAATATGCATTTGAATTGCTAGGCCTGAATTGTGTCTGGACAAAAGTCCTCTGCAGGAATCCAGCATGTAGCTCGGTGCTCAAAAAAAGATTAGGCACGACATACACAGGAGCAAATGAAGAAGCAATCCAGAACTAAAGCCCTGGAAGGTATGGACGTTGTTATACCAGTCTTTCCCATACCAACTAGCAGATGCATTTTGAAGGTCTCAACCAGGGCAATTTATTGCACTGACACCAAGCTAATGCGTCGTGCAGCATGAGCACACTTGCAACAGTATGTGCAAGTTGCAATACGTGACAGTATCCACGGCGGCTTACATGGTGCCCATCACAACACACCATTGCCCAATTGCGGCTGCACTCGCTGTCTAGCTAGACTCAACGTCAACCTGCATGTGCTTGTGATAGCTAGCACAGCCCTTGTCGGCCCCAGTAGTTGTACATGGGTACAGACCTAGCAAAGATCCTGCTCAACCTCTCAAACTGCTTTGACAGTACTTCATCTGTCTAGGTTATTTGCATGTGTGCACTGCAAAAGCAATGTGGGTACACAGAGCCACCGCGTTCATGTCCCTGGACATATGACAGTTGCAAAAGGCAATACACCACTCAGTGAGTAGGCACAACAATGGCATCATGCTGATACAATGCAGACCAGCAATGACTGAGATTGAAGGTTTTGAGATCATTCTGCAGACTATGTCCCAGTCAAATGTCAAGGCAGTGACATCTGACCATTCAAATCAAAAGAAACGCAGACTGCATGATCTGTGGTTGACTATTTCTGCAATTGTCAGACATGTGACTGACAAGTTTCAGACCAGCATGCTTTAGGTCAATCCATGGGCAGCATAATGTGTGACATTGAATTGACGGTTGCATCAAGCTTCAAATGTCTTCAAACAAGAGCTCATACAAAGGCTAAGCACCAAATCACGTCAAAAAACTAGGGCCACAGTTGTTGTCATTGGCATGTGACGCTCGGCTCAAGGGCTCAGAAGGCACTGCAAAGCTACGCTGATACCCGTGGCCGGCTGCTGTGTGGCCCCCCCACCCGGTGTGATCTATGGGGCAAGAGTCATAGTCCCCGTGACCATTTTGCATTTCATTGTCATCCATGCTGCCGCCAGGCCATGTAGTGCACATAGCACCATTGGGGGCTTGGTGCTCAGACTCAGCGTTTGAGTCTGAGTCTGGTCTATCAGTGCCCGAGTCTAGGGCACCAGATTGGTCATTGGAGGGGCGGTTCTCATCAGGGCTGGAGTGTGTGCCCTCCTCAGGCTTGCCACCTCTGAGACCGGCCCTTCTGCTCTCAATGGGTGCTGGCCTACATTTGACCAAAAGAACCACATCAAACTTGATGCCAAAATTACATTACAACCGAGACTGGATCAAGGTGCCATGCAAATCGATGCAGAAACTGCAATCATAAGAAGTAGACCTAACAAAACAGAGGTGTCGCATTACAATGCATAGATAACTAGCCTGGATGATGCTCGGTCAAATGGGAAAGCAGCTCCAAAAGGGGTGACAGCCCACAAGGAATCATCTTTCCTTTGGGCTTACAAACAATGAAGGAAAGACGGAAAAAAACTTTCTACAAAATCGAACCACAAAAATGTAAGCAAAGTATGAGCTGACTCACCTGGACCAGTCTCTTTGGGGCCTAGCAGAGGGTAGCAGCACCTCATGGCGGCCGCCCCTGATGGCATCCTTGATGGTCCTGTCATACTCATCATAGTTGTAGTTCACCTGCACGCACCAGGTTTATGCATTCTAGGCGTGCTTTTGGCAGGACTGTCAACTCTGGCACCACATGCCAACTTAGCTTGGCTGCAGGTATGGGCGATGCTCAAGATCATCTGCAGGCTTTAGACCAGCCTGTCACAACATTGCAGGAGCCAGCTGTCATGACTACAACAGGTATCTGCCTTGAGCAAAGGTCACCAATGCAGCAGGCATACATCTCATGCAAGTGTTTCATTTTAACATATTACAATGTGATATTTATGATTATGTGTAAATTATGCTATTGAATTATATTGTTATGTGTATGTAAATGTACTGTATTTGTCCCATCTGCCATGCTCACCTGAGTGCGCTGCCGTCTGGATCGGCCATAGTGGCCGTTGTCATCAGGAACCACATTGTTCAGCTGGGCAGCTATTTTGGCAGCAGCCCTAGCTCTCTTCTCGAGGGCTTCTGCTCTTGCCACAAGATTTGGCACAATGTCATCCAGCAACTGAAGCACAAGGCATAGTCTGGTATGAGTTTGGCCACATATATCCAACCAGCCCTGGCGATGCTGCTCTTTTTTGTCACCTCTGAATGCATAAAATGGGATCTGCAATTGCCCTGACAACAAAGGCAGTACCCTCTACTACAATTGGTGTTGGAGGCTGAAGCTGGTTGCTTTGACCACCAAGGTTGGTATCTGCTTGCTGCACACTGTGCACAGCGTTTGAGCAAACTGTGACGCAGTGTCTGTGCGACAGACTCTCAAATATAACCAGCAAAGCAAGGAACAATTGCTGCGCAAGCTAATTTACATTCTACCAATGGCTGCGTCCACCATCACCTACTGTCCAGTGAAGCAGCAGCTCTGATGTGAAGCAAGCAACATGTACTGCAACGCTTGCGCTGTTGACGCTGTATTACAGCAATGAAAAGAAACCTTTCTGCAAAAAACAATTCCTGAGCTTTCCTCACCTGGTAGCCGACGTCTGCCTCAGCATTGGCTTTGCTGCCTGTCAGGTCCTCCCCCACAGCTTGCAGCTCCTCAGTGCTGCTGCCCAGAAGCTCCCAGCTGGGCTCAGCTGGAGGGGGCACCAGGCTACCCCCCAGACCCCCTTGAATCTTTGCTTTCTTGCCCCTGCCCTTGGCACCCTTGCCTTTTGCCCCTGAGGCTTCCTTGCCCCTGGGCTTTGGGGGAGGAGGGGAGGGTGGCACTTCAGCTGGAACCTCTTTGTACAGTCTCACACCTGCAGTTCCAGCTGATACTATGTGAACATGAGTCATCCCAATGCGGAGCATGTAGTTTTGCATCGACACAAACAGTGATATATGCATGCATGCTTACATGCAAGCATCTGCTTCGCCACGCGCGCGTACAGACTCCCGGGACATGTGCTAACAGATCTGGATAAGGTCACAGCCTGTGCGTGGCCATTCATTCTGCATTGTCAACAGGAGTCCAACAAAGAAATGCCTCAATAAGAAATGCTGTAAGGCCTGTCAGGCAGGACCATCAGGCAAGTCCAACCTTGCGTCAGCGTGTGCCACTCACACGTTCAACATCTACTCCACGCCAGGCTATAGAAGGAACAGCAGAAGTAGACAGAAACCAGGCACCTGTAAGACTTGTGTGTCCGCTAGGACCCAGATCGAGGTACCAATACATGCCACCCTTGTCATCCTCCCCCAGGGGCTCATGTCTTACATCCATCACTACCTCTGGAGCAGGCTCAGGACGGCCCCTGGTGGAGGCCCCTGCTGCCCTGGTCTTGCCTGAGGGGGGCCGAGAGGGAGCTTTGGGAGGTTTCATGGACGACTCAATGGCTGATCTCAGATCATCCTTGTCTAAGCGGATCTCACACAGCAGCTTCAATGCCAAGACCCTGCATGAGCAACAGTCAAGGTCAACCTGATGGCGGGCGCAATAAAGTCATGCAGCAGGAACAGAGCGGGACATTGTGTAGTATTGGTCATTGCACACAGGTAACACTTGAGCTGCAGAAAAAGGTTGCGCAAGACACACTTCAGTCAACAGACATTGATAGCTTACAACAGTGTCAGCTGTATGTGCAGTTAGGCTTGCGACTACCCATGCCTGCAACATGAGCATGCAGGATTAACATAGGATTATGAGTCACCATGCCATTTTTGGCCTAATGCTGGTGCATGTGACTGTACCTGATAACCAGCTTACAGCACGCCTCTGCAAGGCTTCTGCCATGGAGCGTCTTGTGTGCATGGCAAAACTCAAGGTGCGGCTGCTGTGAGATGCAATTTGCAAGGTGGGTTGCAGGGTGCTACGGCTGTACCTGTCAGCTGCATGCAAGGCTGCATAGTCAAAAGCTTCACTGCGCTTCAAGGGGGCAAAGGGGGGAGAGCCCCTGAGATGAGTGCTGGTCCACTGATACTTGAGCCTGTTGGCAAAGTGCGCTGCCCAGTTCTCACTTGTCAGGTCTGCCCGTGATGTTATGCCCCTCAGAAGATCCTACAAATGCAATCTAGTCACTGCCAGCAAAGTCGGGATCATTACACATCAAAAACAGGCAGACAAATGAGAGGGTTATGGGATTCAGAAGAAAAAGAGATTGTGCTGGCCAGAAAGCTGGTGAGTTCAAAGGTAGGGATTGCGATGCCAGTCAGGCTGATTTGCAGCATCATGCATTGCCAATCAGAACAGAAACTGAGCTTGTAAATGGCAGCTACATGCATCTAGCCAAACTCTAGGGCCTGAGGTCAAACAGGCACAGGTTTTCCATTGTCTGTTGTTCTTCCTGGAGCTGCCATGTGTGTCAAAATGCCTGTCATTGCAACCCTGCTCTGTCAAGTTGCACAGCACTCTTGCTCCGCAGAGTAAAGTACCTGGTGCAGATTTGCCAGCAATCCGGTCTGAGCTGCTTCAGAGACAATTGCCACCTCCAGCTCTTCTGGAGTAAAGCTGCCCCTCAGCTGCAGGTACAGACTGAAGGTGTGCAGGAACTCCAGCACTGCTGCCATCTGCCACATGGACTGCACCTGCTGCAGCTGCTCTGCATGCTGCTCTGCTGTCAATCGCCTTTCAACCGCTGCAAAAGTAAGAACAACAAGTCAGCACTGGAGCAGAAACAGCATGCATGAGATCTTCTGTGTCAATGCCGACGTCCACAGCTGCACCTGCCTGGACTGCTCTGCATGCTGGTCAGTCAAGTAACTCTGCACTGCTGCAGTATGGACAGATGAAGTGTCAATGGCGCAGTGCAGTAAGGCCTCCGCATACAAAGTGTCAGCGTCGTCGGTGCTCATGACAGGATGCAATGCCAGGCACCTGGTTTGCATGGCTGTCGATGCTGCAGGAGAGCTGCATTGTGTCAGGATCACAAAGAGTGCAGGCAAGCTGACTACAATGCAAAAGCACTGGATGAGGTAGAAACTCTGCTACTGATGGCTGCTAGCTCGCTGACGCAACACAAGAGGCTCTGATCATCATCACATTAGCTGTAACTTTCAAACATCGTACTTGGTGCAATATGCAATGGAGTTAGCAAAGCATGCAGCATACGCATCACTCAGTCAATCATGTACTTTGATCAAGACGGCTGGGCTTGAGCTTACGTCGGGACTGGCTGTCGGATTCCTTTTCTTCTTCTTCAGATTCCTCCAGCGCTGCTGCTGCAGCTGCACTTTCACTGCCTTGCATATTGCTGGTGGCATAGCCATTGGTGTCCTGTCCACCGGGGGCACTGGGTTCCTCTGAAGGCAGTGCAGAGCGCAGCTTCCTGGTCTGATCATTGTCTACTTCAGGGCGAAACCGCTTCGCTGGCTTACTGTACTGAGTTTTTCGCCTCTTCCTACCAAACAAAGTGCAGAGTGTGATGGTGATCAATATAAGGAATGCATCATGCACCTATAGTGGGAAGGGGTGATGATACTGGGTTTGCAGCATTTTGGTGCACAACTGTATGCTGCAACTGTTTGCCTGGATCACTAAGCATGAGAGGAGGCAAGAGGCTGGACTTTGGGGCTTTAGTCCTGTGCAACCACACAGCTGCGCATGAAAGATTACCTGTGAGCTGCACCGTAGGTGCTATCATCGGAGGCTTCGCCGTCGCTGCTACCTGGTCTGCTGAGCCGGGCCTCTGGGCCAGCTCCATCTGTTGCAAAGTCACTGTCTGGCTCGGATTGTTCGGGAGACGATAAGCTCACTGATGACGCCTGATCAGGCTTCTGCTGCAGAGTTTGACCCAATAAGGCGTCATCGGCTTCTGGCTGACGGTGTGGCTCCGGAAGATCGCTGGACAAGCCCTCCATAAGCGAGGAAGCTGACACGCAGGATAACACTTTGAACCAATCTGGGATCAAGCTAAAAAATCTGACTGAGCCCAACGGCAGGGCTTGGGAGCGATCTCTGGTCGGTTAGACCTTCGGTCAACTGTCTCCGACAGCTCTGCAGCGGCAGATGTGCACCGACTGGGCAAGGCAAGCCCTGACACGGGTCTACAACACGAACTGGTATCAACAAAACCTAGACATGTTGTGCACGGTGCCGAGTCTCGGCGGTCGTGTCCAGTAGCTAATGCGGAATGTACCTTTGCCAGAGCGAGCCAGGGAAGGTTGCAGCAATTCAAAAGCCCAATACCCTACTTAGAAATATAGGGCCAATTCTTTGTCACATTCAGAGTCAGTCAAGGTCAAGGTAGCTAGGTGCGTGCTGCAGATTCGCTGCTGTTTAAGAAAGCAGCACCTCCGAGCGCACGAGGTAGCTCGACTGATCGGGATCGCCATGGCCAAGTCAGGTGAGCTTTAGACAGAGCGTGTGCGTTCCTGCCCTTACCTCAGCTGATCTTCAGATCTTAGACCGTACACAAAAGGCACAGCTTGCCATTCACAGCGTATGCCAGACTGTTGTAGCTTGTCATTGCAGGAAAACCTATGAAGTTTGCCATCCTGGTGACTGGTCACTCAGCACCACATATCGAGGAAAAGTAGGTATCTGGTCCTGCTTGTTCACTGTGGCCAGTGACCAGGCAAGCTTGCAGTGTACCACTGGTGTTGCAGGTACGGTGACTACGGAGCTCTGTACAAAGAGCTGCTAGAAGACAAGGACAACAATGAAGAGTGGCATGTATGGTACCCTGTAGACAACCACTTCCCGACAGACGATGACCTGAAAGGCTTCAAGGCAAGCACCGCCTGCTGCAATACCCACAGCAGAATTGGTATGCAGGCGCTTTCAAAGAGCCATGACATTCACCACTTATGCAGGCAATCTGTGTAACAGGCAGCAAGCATGACGCCTATGCAAAAGATGAGTGGAATCTGAAGCTACAGGAGCTCCTGCGCACTGCATTTGACCGGCAGCAGCGTATCCTTGGAATCTGTTTTGGCTGTCAGACAATGGCCATTGTATTAGGAGGTCGTGTGGGTGAGTCACTGCCAGTCTTGTTTGCAAGTAGGATGCTTGATACCACGCACACTGCTGCACAACTTGTCTGAATGTTTTCCTTGCCAGAGCATAGTAAGCTGTTGTTCAGCCATTCATCCTTGGAGGTTGTGGCAAAAGTAGAAGGCTGGAGAAGGTAAGAGAGGGAATTGCAATGCAGCAGCTCTTGTTTTGGCCCTGACTGAATGCTTGCCATGCTGCAGCCAAGTCGAGCACTGGCTATGAAGGCGGTGCAAGGACCATCTTCACAACTCCTGAATTCGACAAGCAGTGGTACGCAGGTCAGCCACTGTCATAGCTGCACTGCCTGCTGGTATCTTCCAACATGCATTGCATGATGCAATACGCCACATAACCGCTGTGCCTACTGCACTTGCATACAAGCTGAGTCAAAGGCAGCTGTGCAGTCACAGAGGGGTGATGGCCACTGCATGCACTTGCGTTACATAGTCATGTCTGAATCTTCTGATGCAACGACCGTAACATTTTGGATGTATGTCAAAGAGACACAGCGCATACAGCACTGATGTCACTGCTGCTTCATGTCAGCAATCTGGTGTGCGCATTTTCCGGTGCTATGTGAAGATGTAAACCCTTCCACTGCAGAGAAGTTTGAGGAAGGCAAGAATTTTCATCTTCATGAAACACACTTTGACATCATCATGGATGTTCCCCCCATTGTCACTGTCTTGGGTTCGTCCAAGAACACCCCTGTGCAGATGTGCTGTGTAGCTGATCACTTCCTTGGTAAGAGTCTGCCCTTCCAGTTTGTGCTGGAAGCCTATTGTGCTGACTCTCTGCTCTTGTTTACATTGGCAGATTACTTTGCCTCTTGTTCGCTTTTGCAAAATTTGCTTGTGCATGCTATCTGATCAGATGTCTTACCTTTTGGACTCAGCTGTGCCTCTGTTCCTCAATGTTGACGTTCACAACCTCCTTTTGATCTTCTCCTGTGCACTAGGCTACACAACAGTGTTGCCAAACATCTGTGCATGAAGGATGTTGTGTCTGCAGGCCTCCAAGGTCATCCAGAGTTTACAGACAAGTACATGGAAGATGATCTGCAAGACCGTATTGACTCAGGAGATCTGCCCAAAGAAGTTGGTGAGGCTGCCATCAAGGACCTGCGTGAAAATGCTGTGACTGACCAGCACTGGAAGGACATGCAGAAGCTATTGAAGACATTCCTGAAAGTGGACCACCCCAGTGCTAATGTCTGGATCTGATCTTCCTAGCAGCGCAGATTGCCAGCAGTGCAATGCAGCCCAAGCGTATTGAGCATGTGGCAATTCAAGGTTTCAGCCAAGGCATGTGCATGGATGTGGTTCAAGAAAAGCTGCTGTGTCAGCAGTCCTGACCAGACTCATGCACATGCCTTAACTGTCATATGCACACAGTTCAGGTGGTAGTGATTCACCATGCCTACTACAGCTCAAATATCATGATGCACCCTGCTGCTTTGACTGCTGAGTTTCCAAAAGCATCAAACTCATGAGTGATGACTGATCAGTGCAGTCTGAAAAGCCTGGCAACCTGGGACCTCATGATATGTCATGAAAACTTCTGATCTACAGGTACACGCAGTCCAATTTTGTTCAGCGCATCATACTAAACTGCACAGCTGTACAGTCACATGTCTAATGCAATGGCAGTCGCAGCAATCTGAACAGGTCTTGACTGACTGCAGCATCCGACGAGCGCTTGTGATATTTGCGCCTAGAGGGCCATTATCATAGTATGCCAAGCACTGAGTGTAACACTGATTCTGGCAGCTATGTGGCCGGTTGCCACGCTTCTTGGAGCACTACATTGTACCCTCAGGCATGGTTCACGAGCTCTTGCTTACACATGATCCCTCAAGATTGCGCTTCCAAATGGCGCCGCTTCTGGGAAAGCAAACAAAGAAGTCTTCGGCGTGCGCATCCGTTCCGACAACGTGTCCTCGTCAGCATACAGGGTTGCTAAACGGAGATAGGCGGGTCCTTGAGATTTGGTGGTAAGATTCCGCTATTCAGTAACCTTATCAATGGTATTGTTCATGTGCGAACCCCATAGCCAGTGTGCGGGGCGATTGGCGAAAGCCTCGCCCGGCGAAAGGGGGCGAAAGCTTTCGCCTCCGGGCGGAACAAAAGCCCCCTGTAGGCGAAAGGCGAAAGCTGCAAACCCTACTGAAACCTTACAGCCGTAACAAGTGTGAAACGAGCTTTGCGGGGGGCCCATTTGCAGTCACAGTGAATGACACCCTTCACAGATGTCGTCAAGTGACGCTGCAGCAGAGGTAGATGTGATCAGCTTGGACGAAGATGCTTCAAGTGATGCCGTCGGGCATAGACCTAGTGATGACATCTGGTCTCTATTCAAAAAAAGAAGCTTCCTGCAGAAGTAGCAGCCAACTACTTTATTAGTGATCACAGCATCAATGCAGAGATAGATTTTGATCACATAGCCTTTAGTAATCCTGGGGTGACATCCAAAGCACCACTTGCTAGAGCAGTGTTAGGTAGTAGCACCCAGCGTCTTGACATTGACAGCTTAATTTCACATGACTGAACAGCCTGCACTGAGTGCTTAAGCGTTTGCCAGGCATACATTCGTGACTGTCACTGCTGCGATATCGTTAATATTGATGTTTACATCTGAGAAGCTGGTCATGTAGTCTTCAGCATTCGCCACCATTCGCCGCCAACCCGGTTGAAAATGATGAAATTTCGACCCTTTCGTCAGCTTTCGCCAATCCTCGCCTCGCCTTTCGCCTCTCGCCCCACTGACTCGACCTGTCGCCCCGCACACTGCCCATAGCATGCAAGCAGAGGCTTCTGGCTGGCACACCATCCCCGTCCTAGGGAATGCTATCCCCAGAGAAGCTGGGAACAAATTGATACTGCACAAATCACTAAGTTGAGCCAAGTCACTGCCCAGCTCCACAGAAGTCCGGTGGCTTCGATCGGCCTTCGACCCAATCCAGAAACAGGCGCAGGATGTTGATAGCAGCGTTCACGTCCCGGTTCCACAATATACGACGATGTGTTTCTACACAGTCGTACACTGTAGCTCTCAGGTCCGTGATCTTTGCGGCCTCTCTCTGCAGACAGATTTGCATAAGACAGCTTGCTGCTACCCAGTACTGCATCTGGAAGCATCACAGCACCATGATGCGCTTGTGTCATTCAGGCATACTGCTGCTACTGTCTGTGCAGAACAGTTATCTAGTAGCAGCAGTTTGGTGCGAAGCTATGCCAACAGGGTACAGGGTTCCAGATGTGCAGGCTGTCAGCTCATGATGTCAGCACATGTCAGTGGAGCCAATTGTCTGTTGGCAGAATGGTTGCAAGTGCTTGGGGTCGAGGGTTACCTGTCACAGGCAGAGGCATG
>JAABUP010001476.1_pt1 | contig 49421 bp, 73 predicted proteins | sample 5559201 | NCBI WGS metagenome assembly JAABUP01 (sample SAMN10711887, study PRJNA513373) | rock metagenome | isolation source: Antarctica rocks | place: Antarctica | reverse complement strand
CGGCCGGCCACGAGCGCAAGCACAACGCATGTAGAGCTGAAGTCGGAGGTTGTATCAGTGGTTATACCTATATCAGCAGAGTAAAAAGCCCTCAGAATGCAAACCCATTTGCTTGGGTTTGCATGGATGGATTTTAGGATTTTGGTATAGTTGGTAGATTGCCTACCACAAGATGAGAATCCCTAGGTAGAAGAGGAACGGTGCCACAGTCGCAAATCAAAATTTTGAAAGCACCATTTGAGCGACCATGCTGCTCGAGACCTGGCCTGGAACTTGACACCACTTCGCTCAGCCTTTCTTGTGTCGCTCGCGGCGAATCAACATCGCCATCATGATGCTGCAGCAACGCTGCGTGACGAGGAGCATGACGGGTAAGCAGGCCTGTGAGTACTTGTATGCAGTACTGGCATACCGTGTGGCGTATATCGGCCTTTAAAATCGGTGTGACCTGTTGCAGTTTCGCGCTGGGCGTCAATGCCTGCAGAGATGATAGCAGGCTTCCACTCAGCTGGTGTGACTAACTATATTATCGGTGGAGACTTCTGGGCAACTGATCCTGCTGGACGTTTCTGCGAGCAGCGAACTCATTTGGGTACCTCGCGGTTACTTCCATTCCTTGTCAAGTTACAGCTGGTTTGCAAGGCCTGGTACGCGGGCGCAGGTGGGCATGCTGCCCTCTCAAGGCTGTCAGGTCTTGCAACAGAGTGTATACATGAGCGACGTATAATGACGCATGCTTGAAGCACAGGCAGAAGCATTACCTCTCTCTCCTTGAGAAGCTTTCATGCAAGCCCAGTCCCAGTCTTTCAGACCTTCACTGCACTGATCCACCTTCGGCTGGACCTCCGCTATGTGGCCTGGTCGGACTTGCAGAGTATTGGTCACCTGGTGCACCTACAACATTTGCATCTAGTTGAGCTACATCGACAAGAGACAGTACAGCTGCAAGACAGGGCATTTGCAAGGAAGACGTCAGGGTGTGGCTCACCTTTCTCCTGCTTGTCGGATCTAAGGTCACTCAAGCTGGATCTGCATGAGTCCAGCTCTACAGGCAACAGGTGCTTTTTGCGGCCCATCAGCTGCATGAACAACCTTCAAGGTTTCACTCTGTTAGGACTGTCTACCAACATAGGCATCCAACATCTGTCTCAGCTGTCTCAGCTGACCTCATTAGGCGTTGGCCATGTAGAGGATGGCTTGAGCACATTGATGAAGCTGAAACACCTGGAAGTTGCTGCAGTAAGCCCAAGGCTTCCTACATCGCCTTTGAGGCCCACTGTTAATCTTTCTGCAAGCCTTGTCACATTGAACAATCTCAGGAGCTTAGACTGCACTCTTGTCCGGTACTGTCAGGTATCAAGTCTGTCAGTATTGACTGCACTCAATGCCCTCAACATATACCTCGTGCCTGAAGCATCCTTTGATCACCAGTCATGTACAGCAATCTGGTCTGACCTTGCAGAACTGACGCATCTGACTACTCTTTCTGTCCATGGTGATGCGTTTCTGGATGCCAAAGATTTGCAGGCAATCGCTTTGCTTTCCTGCCTTACAAAGCTACACTTTGATGGCTTCACTTCAGATCTAGATTTCAGAACTGAAGATGTGAACAAACTGTCAGCCCTTGCGTCCCTACAGTACTTGTACCTGGATTTCATCGATAGTTGGGGCAGATGGTATGATGCTGTGAAACAGCTTGACATTCACCTGATGGCATTGCTAAAAGGTGCAAACATGCAGCATTTTCAGGTCATCAGCCATGAATGTGGTTGTGACTATGACACAGATCATCGGCAATCTGGGGATGATGACAGCAGCCTTGGGGCCTGGGACGGTGAATCCGACATGGGCTCAGACAATGTTTCAGACATGTACAGTCAGCAAAGTGATGAATAGGTCATTTTTCAAGAAGGGTGTAGGAAGGATATGTAGTACATGCATTCACTTACAGTGATACATCACAGTAATATTCAAAATCTGACAACAGGCCACAGATGGCCACTGTGTTCAGTACACTAGACAAGGGCGTATTGTGAGCAAATTGTTGTTTGAATGGCTGATGTTACCATACTTTTTGGCTTATAGCTTCAGGCTTTGCGTACCACTGTTTGGTCATGATGTATGCACAGGTAGTTTATAGGTAATGGCCTTTCTAAGCACAAGGTTTCGTGACAATCATCTGAAGTAGGGATCCTGTGCTGCTAGCTAGCCCTGTAGGGCAACGTTATTAGGTGTGCAGGACCTTTGCAGCCGACCTGCCTCATGAGCACTGAACATCGAAGGATCACTGCTATGTCTGCACAATTGTGGTCTTGATCAAATCACACTCAAAATTGCAAGTGCCTGGTGGCTCATTGGCTGCGGGCCTTTTATGTCACCTGTTCACACATTTGGCAGATCAGTAGGCTGTGGCATCTCCATGAGGACATCATGTACACAAGGGTCTCTGATGCAGACAAACCACTTCTGGGCAAGATGCCAATCTCTAATCAGTACACACTTGTGTTATCCTTGGATCAGCTGAAATCGGTGCACCTTGAGAGCCAACTGTAACCATGCACATGACACTTGTTGGTGCATAAGTTATGGCGCACACTGTGGATCATGCAAGTTGTAGCACTTCTCTTGTGTGGCCCGGCTGCAAAGTCTTAAATTGATGTGGCACATAAATGAGGGAAGCTGGAACTGTTAGTTCCCAACAGACAAGCACAGCTAGCATGTCCATGCAGCTTTCAAATTTGACTAATGTGCAGATTCATGACCAAGAGGAGGAACTGAGCTGGTTGAGCCAGTTGAAGCATCTCAGTACTTCTACCTATGGTAGGCAGATGCACCCACAGGCCGGCAACATGCGCATATGTGGCTTGTGCCTCACAGCCTCAGTATATATCGGAGGCTGTGAAGCACACATATCCTGTCCCAGCTGACTAGCTCAGAATGTGCAGTGATGCATTAGCAACCCGAGAAAGTTATAGACTAAATTGCTCACAAACTCATAGAAGTTGCTGGGACCTGCGTGAAGGCAGAGATGAGGCATCATACCTGCAGGCTGATGAGTACTGCAACCAGGCCTGTTTCATATGCATGCTCACCCAAGTGAAATCTTCTGGGCATCAGCTTCCAGCCATTTTGCAGACACAACATGTCACTGTACAACACGTATGCTCAGTGCCTTTTCGAGCTGTCATATTCTGCTGCACAATTGTCACAATTGTAAACTGTGAGACTGCTGACTACTGAAAAGCCTTATGTCATGCCAAGTTGCTTATAATGGTTATCTTGTGATTGCACAGGGTTGCAACAGTGTGTTGCAGGTACAACAAGACAGTTGTCCAGCTTGACACTTGTCTGCAGTGCGCCAGGTTGACACCGGAGGTGCTAGCACTAAAGCTCAATCTCACCACCTGCATGCATGCAGGTGGAGGAGGTCAGAACATCAGCTGATAGCATGCATCATTGAGTCATGGTGGTGTGGATTGCCACAGCTACATTTGCTTGGGTCTGCATGATATGCCAGGTAGATTGCTTACAAAAACGAGGATCCTAGCAAGCCGGGAAGAAGAGGCACGGTGCCAAAATCTCAACTCAAATTTTGAAAGCACCATTTGAGTGACCTTGTTAACATGCTGCCCAAGAACGTAACCTTGACGCCATCTCACTTAGCCTTTCCTGCGTTGCTCGCGGCGAATCAGCATCGCCATCATGATGCTGCAGCAACGATACGCGACACGGAGCAAGACGGGTAAGCAGACCTGTGGTCATAGTGTTGGCCTGCGCTTTGGCGTATACCTCTACAATACTTTGACATGTTGCAGTCTCGCGCTGGGCGTCTTTACCTGCAGAGCTGAAAGCAGGCTTCCACTCAGCCGGTGTGACTGGTCAGTATGAATATGGTGGAAACTTCTGTGCGACTGATACTGCTCGACGAATCTACGAGCAGCGAATACGTTTGGGGAGAACACGGGTACTGCCATTCCTAGATACAGCTGGTTTGCAAGGCCTGGTACAAGGGCGCAGGTAGGCATCTTTCCCTGTGAAAGCTCTCAGATCTTGCAACAAAGTGTACACTGTAGCGACATGTAACGACGCATGCTTGAACAGGCAAAGGCATTACCAATCTCTCCTTGAGAAGCTTCCATGCAAGCCTAGTCCCAGTCTTTCAGATTTTCACTGCGCTAAGCACCCTTCAGCTGGACCTCCACCACGTCTCCTGGTCGGACTTGCAGAGTATTGGACACCTGGTGCACCTACAACATTTAAATCTATCTGAGAACTATCGAGGTGAGGTAGCAGAGCCACAAGACAGGGCATTTGCAAGGAAGACGTCACAGCATGGCTCACCCTTCTCCTGCTTGACGGGTCTGAGGTCTCTCAAGCTGGATCTACACGAGTTGAGCTCTGCAGAGCCAGATTGTGATGGCACCAAATGCTTCTTGCAGCCCATCAGCTGCCTGAACAACCTTCAAGGCTTCACTTTGCTAGGGTCATCTACTGACATAGGCATTCAACACCTGTCTCAGCTGTCTCAGCTGACCTCACTAGGTGTTGGCCATATAGAGGATGGCTTGAGCACTTTGGTGAAGCTGAAACACCTACAAGCTGCAGCAGTAAGCCTCAGGCTTCTGATCTTGTTTGGGAGGCCCACTGTCGATTTTCCTGCAAGTCTTGTCACACTGACAAATCTCAGGAGCTTAGACTGCCATCTTGTCCGGTATTGTCAGGTATCAGATTTGACAGTGTTGACCGCACTTAAAGCCCTCACCATAGGCCTTATGCATGGCACCCCCTCTGTTCACCAGTCAGGCAGTCATATAGCAGTCTGGTCAGACCTTGCAGAATTGCCGCATCTGAATAGTCTTTCTGTCAATGGTGATGCGTTTTTGGATGCCAAGGACTTTCAGGCGATTGCTTTGCTTTCCTGCCTTACAAAGCTACACTTTCAGGGCTTCAGTTCAGATTTACATTTCAGAACTGAAGATGTGAACAAACTGTCAGCCCTTGCGTCCCTTCAGTCCCTGCAACTGGAGTTCATCCATGCTGGTCGATGGTGTGATGCTGTAGATGAGCTTGACACCCACCTGAAAACATTGCTGAAGGGTGCAAATATGCAGCATTTTCAGGTCGACAGCATTCAGTGTGACCCCAGTGGTGATGAGGGCCTGCTGATGGGGGGCTGGAATAGTGACTCTGACATGAGCTCAGACACTGACAGTCAGCACAGTAATGAATAGGTCATTTTGCCAAGAAGGCTGTAGGATGAATATGTAACATATACAGTCACTCACACAAGTTACAAAATTGACAAGAGGCCACAAATAGCTACTGTGTTTAATAACACTTTAGACCAGACCAGGCTCTAGGGTGTACTGTGAGCAAGCATTGATGTTTGGATTGCGTCCATACCTTTTGGCTTGTAGCTTAGGCTTTGCACATCACTGCTTGGTCATGATGTATTTACTGATGATTGTAATGGCACAAGCCTCGGACAATGCTTTCTCTGCAGATTCGTGAGATTTCGATTGATCAGTGTGGTGCACCCTGCGCTAGGGTCGGCCATTTCAGGAGAATTCACACCCTGTTCGCGCAAAGCATGTCGTATCGTACAGCCTGGTCGGTGTCCTCAGCAGGGTAAATCAGCCGATTAACAGTTGTATGCGGTGCTTTGCGGGAATCATTCTTGCAATGACGGTCAATGTTGCCGGGCGACAACGCCATTCTGCGTGATCATGCTATCTCTGTCAGCCCCGGAGTGCACACACATGCCAGCCGTCTCAGCACAACCACACCATACACCCACGGCTGACGTTCATAAGCGCAATCCTTGGCTTGCACGCAAACCCCTGCTCAAAAAAGTAAGCCCACAAGTGCTATTCCCCTGCTGCTTTTGTCACCGGCACTGCAGCGCTTCACCTTGCTGCAGGGATCAACGTCGTGTTGTAGAAGTCTAAACACAGGGTGTAGCCACAGAAGCTCCGACTTGCGTCAGCACACATCTCCCTATAGTTGTCAGGTAAGGGGCTGTCCAGTCTCCAGTGTGGTTTTCTCAGCAGTATCATAGTATCTGACATGACAGTATCACCTCCAGCATCTAATTCTCGAATCTTTCCATCAGGCTACTGGCAACAATCAGACGGCAGAAGTTGCTGATGCTGCTGGAACACAACTTCCTCAACAAGAAGCACTAGCACCAAGTGAACCTAAGCAATACCGGTATGAGCCCAAATTTGGGCTCCCAGTAGTCACAAAGTACCTCAGCTATGGAGACCTGCTCAGAGAGATACGCACAGAGCAAGTTAAAGAGCTGAAGTTCTTCTGTGCGCAAGATGACGTCATTGAGCTGGAAGGTCCTTGTTTAGTAGTCTACAGAGATGGCACACTAGCACAGAGCTATGTTCCCAGCTTTGACTATCGTGTCCCATACGCCATGGAGAATCATGGCGTGGCTGCGATCAGGTTGCCTGCTGAGCCAGCTGCCAGCACCTTCACTGTTCAGCGGCTGTGGAACAAGAAGCAGCAGAAGATCATCAACAGAGTGATTCCCCTGGTAGCCATTGCTATCGTGTACTTTGCTACACAGCTTGCAGCCAAGTGGAAGGTAATCTGAGCCTGACTTGAGACTCCAATCAGACAACTTTGAGGCATTTGTGTGATTGGCAGAGATCTTGACCACCATTTGCTATCACAGCAAATCCAAGGCAATCTTGGGCGTTCTGTGGCCTGCTTAAAGCAGCAGTTGCTCCAATTGCTTGAGCAGGACACTGCAAGCAGCTTGCACTGAGCTTTCTGCTGACAGCCGCTGCTTTCCAAACTAGCATTGCAATTGACCAAGATAATGCATCGGTTTTACCAACGTTACTTCACATCAACCCTCACTGTGTTTGTTGTACATGCACTTTTGCTGACAGTACCTTGGGTGTGCACTGGCGCCTGTTGATTGACAGTGGACAGAAACAACAGCATTGCTCTCCTCATGTGTTGCACTGTGACTCAGCTGATCAGCTGGCTTCCACAGGGTGACAAGGAAGACCGTGAGAAGATGCGTGCCATGGACGCCGAAAAGGTCCGGCAGGAGAAGGCTCAGAGAAAGGCAGACGAGGCCCTGATGGAACCTGCTCGATTGGCAGCCAGGGGCCTTTCACTTGAGCAGATAGAGACAGACATGAAGAGGCGAGGCATGTCATATGACAGGGACTACCTGATCAGGCAGATTGAGAAGGCTGATAGGAAGCGAGCAGCTGAAGAGGATGACCCCTTCTATGCTGTCAACACTGAGGTTGTCAACTTCACCTGCCTATGGATTTGCTGGTCTGTCTGAACCTGGGATTGCTAGTCCGTACCATGCAACTAGTCCGTACCATGCAGCAAGCACATAGTACAAGCGCAATAGTCTGCCATACTTGTTATGTGCATTGAGCTCATGCCAGTCCAGCAATGAAACGAGCTGAAGCTTCAGAGGGAGGCAAATGTATACTATCTAGACAGTGCTGCATGGCAAGGTCTTGAGTCTGGATGCTCACCTGGTGCTCATCTCTTAGGCATTCAGCCCATGATCTTGCCATGCAGAACTTTTGTGCTGTCTTCAACTGCCCCTTTCTGGGGCTCCAGCTCGTTTCATGTGCTAGAATGACGCTCCAGTCTGGTGCTACAATGTCGCTCCAGCACATGCCAGTGAAGCCAAATGAGTCCAAGCGCAATCTACCAGGTCAGTGGAACTGTCAGCAGGTTACAACTCCAATGTGTTGCAGGCTGCAGAGCAGGCACAGCGGATACGGGACAGGAGAAGAGAGCAGGCAAACCTAGATGGCGAAGCAAATGACATGGAGAAAGCTCAAGATTTCCTGAAAGCAGGCAATGTCAAGGTACCCTATCTTGCATGAGGCTTGTGATACCGCACTTTTACCATGTGTAACACTATCTGCAATAACAGCTGTACCAGATGCTCTGCTCTGCTCTGCTCAGGCTTGCAGGGCTACGTTGCCTGGCATCAATACCAAGGCATTTATTGAAGCATGCAGACAACAAGTGCATGACTGCCACCTCCTGTAGCTTTTTGCTCAAGCCCTGTGAGCGTCTAATTGCTCAAGCCCTATGAGCGTCTAATTGCACAGCGAGCCTGCAGGCTAAATATGAGTGGAACACTGCGCTTCTCCTGTTGATGGCCAGGGTAAGCGCCTCTCTGTATTCTGATGTCATGCTGTTATGATCATGCAGGTGAAGCGTGTGATAGACCCAGAAGCAGAAGCGCTGCGGCTGGCAGAGATGCGGCGGCTGCAGCGCCAGATGAAGGGAGTCAAGCTGCAGTACATTGCTGAGAACGATGATGTCTTCTTTGATGATGTTGCTGGCATTGGCGAAGCAAAGGTAGGCCTTGTTGGATGCAGCCTCCTTCTAGCACACACACTTGTAGCATTGTACTTACCTTACCAAGCACTAGTATGTCTTGGTTTTGCGTCATCCAGCTGTTCTGGAAGTGATCAGCCCACACTTTGTCAAGTAGATGTGCGTTGCTGGTGTACAGCACAGGTCGATCAACTGCATCACACTGCGCTGCCTTTCCACTCATGAGCAGAGCTTGAACATGCAAATTTGTCACCTCTGCATCACAGCATGTAGTATGATGGTACCAGTATCCTCAGGACATTCATGCTACATGCAGAATGAGCTGATGGAGGTGGTGGACTTCTTCTTGAAGCCCCAACGTTTCAAGAAGTCAGGTGCTCGCATTCCCAAGGGGGTGCTACTGTGCGGCCCTCCAGGGACTGGTAAGACCCTGCTGGCCAGGGCAGTTGCTGGAGAAGCTGGGGTCAACTTCCTGTCCATCAATGCCTCTGAGTTTGTGGAGATGTTTGTTGGTGTAGGAGCTTCCAGAGTGCGGGATCTGTTCAAGCAGGTGAGTGTAAACAGTGAATAACCGCTGGTCATGTTGCATCCAGGCTGTACACTACGCTGACCATACACTGCATGTTGGCTTAAGGAGACCTTCTCATGATGTACCAGTCCCTGCCATCTGTCACTCCAGCGTCCTCTGACTGCCATAGTTGAGAGCAGATTTGGCATATGCTGTCAGCTAATGGTTGTCAGTCACATCCCAACTGCTTGTCTCAGGGGTACAGCTGGTCAGCTGAGTCATGAAGATCTATCTCAGACCAATTCATGGTGGCTTATTTCACACGCCGGACTGTACCCAAACAGGCTCTATGGCTTTCTGTTTGTTTGATCAGGCCCTTGTGTGCAGGCGCGAGGCGTTGCGCCAGCCATCATCTTCATAGACGAGATTGATGCAGTGGGCAGAATCCGAGGAGGTGCACAAGGCAATGATGAGCGTGACCAGACACTGAACCAGATGCTGTCTGAAATGGATGGCTTTGGTGACGGCGTGGGTGTCATTGTCATGGCTGCTACCAACAGGAAGGATGTGCTGGACCCAGCACTCATCAGGCCTGGCAGATTTGACAGGATCATTCAAGTGGGCTTGCCAGATCTGATGGGCAGAGTGGAGACCTTTCAGGCAAGTCAGCATGATACAAGGCGGGCATATCTGACAACGGTAGTTGAAAGCTGTGTTGTATTGCACGCAGCTGCCAGCGCAGGTGACTGTTTTTAGATGCTTAACAAAAGCAACAAACCCTGTCACACAATGTTGTTCCTCTCAAGGGGGAAACGGAAGTTTGTCAAAAGTTCTGTCTTGTCAATCAAAGCAAGAATGCACCAATCAAGTGGCAAGCTTGTCTCCTTCTGCTTCGCAGTCCCAATCAGGCTGAATGTTTCTGCCCAAGAACACATTGTCTTTGCCAGTGCAAATATTGCTTTCACATGAACCTTTTTCCAGAGTCATTAGTCAGGCAGAAGCTACACACACTTTCCATGACAATAATCAGCTCGTGCCCAAACTTCACATTTGCCATGCAGACCCATCTCAGCAAAAGAGGTGAGGCGGTGGCAGAGGATGTGACAGAGAAGAACCTGCGGGAGCTTGCCTTTGACACTCAGAAGTACAGTGGGGCTGCCATCGCCAACCTGGTCAACCTAGCAGCCATGCGTGTTGAGAGGGACGGCCGAGACCAGATCTGCTATCAAGACCTTACAGACGTAAGCCGTCGCAGAAACTCACTCCATATGCAGAGGGTGTTTGCATTGTTGGGGGCCATCAGAAACTCACTCCATGTGCAGAAGGTGCTTGCATGATTGGGGGCCATCAGTCGCTTCATAATCATAAGCATGCACCACACTCATTGCATGCAGTGAGTGTGATTGTCATCGCATGGGTGTAATGCATTGCGTTGATACTCAGCTAGTGTGAGCGGTAGGCCTGGAGTCTTTGTAACTTCTCTGGATGCCTCTATTCTGGTTTGCCTAGCATAGCACACCTAGCATATAGTCAGGGACAACCTTTTGCCCTGGCACAGGGATGGATGATGAAACACATTGTAGCTATGACAGGATGGAGTATGCTAATCAAATGCCTGGCACTCAGTTTGACTTTCCATGACTGCAGGCCTTACAGTACGACAGGCTAGGGCCTGACAGGTCACCCTACAGTGCAGCCAGGCAGAAGCGGCTAGCAGTGCAAGAGGCAGCAACAGCACTGGTGTGCACAATACTGCCAGCTATTGAGCCTGTCATCCATGTGACTATCAAGCCCAGGGAGAAGTACCCTCTGGGCCAGACCGTACTCAGGGTGAATGAGCAGCGAGAGCTTACTAAGCAGTTTACTCGCCAGTACCTGGAGGAGCAGCTGCTGACTGCCTTAGCTGGTATGCGTACTGTCCTGCAATTGCTGGGTTCTGATGGAACACGCTCACTCTGATGCTCACCGCGTACTGATGCTGCATGCTGGGTATGCAGGAATGTGTGTGCCTGTTGCTGAAATGTGTGATGAAGCAAACTCACCAGACACAGTATACTCAGCTGGCGTTTTTGTTCTTGGTGTTGTTTGTTTGTCGAGTTCTTGGCTGCTCAATATACAGTTGTTTGCCTCAGTCACTCATGTTAACAGGCATTTGAGTAGGTCATCACCCCGCCAATTCACAGTCAAGCTGGGCACTGTCTCAGAGTACAGATTTGCTCACAGCTTCATTTTTGAGGGTACTGGGTTGTATACTCTTCTTGTGCAGCTTCTGAGCATGGAACATCAAGGCTGCTGTCAGGCAGAGTAGCTAGTGAGCAATATTGCTGTGTTGTCACAGTACAGTCGCAGTTACAGATGTTAGCAGGCTATTCAAGTATGTGTGCAGGTCGGGCTGCTGAGGAGTTGGTGTATGGCCAGGATGAGATGAGCACCATCAATCAGCGTCGCCTCGTGCTAGCCCGGCGCATTGTGCAAAAGCTAACCGTTGCATCAGCCATGACTGACAATCCAGTCATTGGGCCCAGGACCATCTCCACTCCCTTCCGCCGGGGTGGCAAATCCCTGAAACAGATTGTATCAAACAGGGTGAGCCAAGGCACAAAACTATGTTCAGCTTCCTACAGTGACATTGCATGAGCAGTTGCCAGCTGTAGCAGCAATGTTGTGTGCTGTATGCATGATACAAGACAGTGTGTGCTGTTTGTGACTAGTACAGATACTAACACTGCTGCTGTGCTTGCAGATCACATATGACACACATCTAGCTGTTGATCAGCACATGCAGGCCATGCTAGACGAGGCTTATGCAAATGTGAAGGCTATGCTAGATCGCAACAGAGCTGCACTTGACATGACAATAGATCGTCTGATCAGTGCTCCAGATCAGCAGCTGGATGGGACAGAAGTCAGGCAGATACTTGAGCAAAATGGCGATTCCAGCGATCTGCAGCATAGAAGAGAGAAGCAGGCTGTGTTTGCATAGATTGCTGCAACTGCCGTTTTCTGGTACCACTTTTTCTAACAAATGAGCCTGACTTTGAAGAAAGTGTTGTGTTTTTCTGTGGTCCCTGTCAGTGGTTCTGCAGAACTTATGTAATGATCAGTCATGCGCATTCTGTTGACTTGACCGCTGCACTGTACCATCAGCAGGCGCTAGCACAACGGCTGAATCGTCTCGCAGCCGAGGCATGTCAGTACCTCGTCCCACATGGAAAGTATACGCCAGTGGAGCCATCATCTTGTGGGCTGTTGGTCTTCAGGTGTTGATCTTGCAGCAAGTTTGCGCCACACGCGTTTGCACTGTATGTAGATCTCACGTATCATCAGAACGGGTGAGAACCAAAGGCTAAACGTACGCTGCTGCAAGTAGGTGAGTATGTGGTCGCTCCAGAAGAAGCCTGAGTTCAAGCAGAAGTTTCCTGAGCTTAGCGAAGACACACAGCAGCCTCAGGTACAGGCTTGTCTCGGTTCGCCTACCTCTTATCGCAAGCTACTGTTGGATCTGACACTGCTGTCTACTTGCTACATGGCTGATTTTGTTGTTTTTGCCTTGTGCAGACACAGACACGCGTTTCCTTCTCTGGCTTTGGCAAACATCAATAGTGCATGCCTCCAACATTCTATCAGATCCTTGATGTGTTGCCTGCGGCATCTGAGCAAGAGATCAAAGCTGCATATAGACAGGCTGTCCTCAGGCTGCACCCAGACAAGTCAGCAGCTCATGGGGCACCTGCTGACACAGCAAAGTACCAGGAGGCACAAAGAGCTTGGCAGGTACCTACTTCATGCAGTAGCGCATCTGCTGCTCATGACAGCTCTGTTTGTGTGCTGTGCTGTGCTTGACTTCTAGGGAGCAGTTCAATGCACTATCAGCATTGCACAGCAGGTCCAGTGCATGACAAGATTGGCTGGATCACAATTGCACAATGACAGACACTGTATGGTTGTGCTCTATGCTTGATAGCGGAAGACAAGCTCAAATACTGCTTCTAACTATGCGCTGGCGTAGCAATGCAATATAGCAACTTGAGAAGTGAAACCCCATGAGATGCGAAACTGCCTTGTTTCAGGTGTTGAATGACCCAATACTGCGTGCAGCATACGATCAGCAGCTGGCTCTTGAAGCAGCTCAGCAACATGTCTATGCTTCTCAGACAATTCGATTTGATGATATGGAGGAAGCAGGGTTTACAGGCGATCCAGCAGACCCTGACATGCTGTGGGAGTACCCTTGCAGATGTGGTGGGGTCTACTTATTAGATGACACCACTGATGTCACAGCAGGCAGTGTACTGCTGCCGTGTGACACATGTTCCTTGAACATTGAAGTAACTGGGTTTTGAGCCTGGCAGGACTTTGAACTTGCATTGCTGATAGAACTGGATTCAGACATAGGTTTTGATGGTTTCACCGGTCTGCTCAGCCCGGGGGCATACCTGAATCACCGGAGATGTGTATAGTCCACCATGCATGTAGTCTACTGTGGTAGGTCCTTGCAATATAGTGCTCCCACTCGTAGTGACACAATTTGACACAAGACTAGTGCTGCCGAGAACTGGAGACTGTTTGTCACAGTATGCACTATACACTCGTGACGATTAGTAGCTGTCAGCTGTGTCATTTGGAGCTAGCTAGCTCAAGCACCCCAAGCTGACTGCACAGTAAGGCACAAGCTCAAGCACAGCATGTGTGGAATTGGTGCAAGTGCGGTCAACACAACTTCAAGGCCATCAGGCCAGTCCTAGGAGTTTGACCCTGGATTAGCAAGGCAATTTTGGCGCAGTCAACTCGATTCACACACTCAGCTGACCTGCAGGGCAGTGGATGTTTTGCTTGCAGTCTTAGTAAGTTGTTGCTACAATGTCCAATTGCATGACTTTTTCAAATGCATGACATGACATACAGCATGCTGCGCAGGTGCCAGAGGTATCACACACCCACATGAAACCAGCACTGACATATCTGCAGGTCCAGTCTCCGATATGCTTGATATAAAGCTCCCACAGATAATCAAACGAAGTAGTGACAGGCAGCACCGACCCAGGAAGATTGTTGTCCTCTTTTATACAATTTCAATTTGATGTATGGGTTTGAGCTCTAAGAAGACTTCCTTTAACTGAATCAACTGTGTCTGATAATTGTCCTCGTAGTCCACCTTCTGTTTGTCAACAGCTCCAGCCACAACAACGCGTTGCCGGTGGAGCGCAGATCCGTGATGTTGCTATTCAACACTCTAGAGCTTATTCTAGCGAGTCTTCTTCAGAATTCTGCATTTAAATGAGCGTTACGTAACGCCAGTGCTGAGTGAGTCTCCCTCGAGCCTCATCTGCATGTATGGCATGGCGAGACTCCTTGCATCGCTGTTGGCGCATCGCAAACAAGCACTTAGCAGAATGGTGCACTTGATACGCGGCGTCCCGCATGCTGGTGACGCTCCGAGGACAGACAGGTGAGTCTTCACTGTTTCGTCAGTGTATGCCTGTCTGCGCTTGCCGCTTGAGCATACATGTGTTCCGACATTGACGTGCTGCAAAGCAGTTATGTTCCAACACTGAGATTTCAGCATGTGGTTCGTTCACGCACACAAATACGCCAGGCTTTCCTCGTCAGAACCTAGTGTGTTCGCTTGCAGCTTTCGGCAATCAGTCACCAATTTCAGATCAAGAGTATCATCAAATGAGTCCTCGCAGTTCAAGCCAGAATCTGGTCGATATCATTTGGTGGTCGCCTTGGGGTGTCCCTTTTCTCACAGAGCCTTTATGATGCGATCACTAAAGGGGCTGCAGGTGACAGAAATCTCACACAGCTCAGCACGTCTTTGGCCTGCTTCAGATGTGCTTCATGACATTCAACATGCTAAGTCAAGCACATGCAGGACGCCATCACAATGGACTATGTGAATCCAGAACTGACCCTGGAGCATGGCTGGGTTTTCTCTCCCACAGGGAAAAGCGGGTTTGACTACCCTGTATGTACAAGGGAGCGCTCAGGGCTGGAGCCACCGGCAGACTATCTGTACCAGCTGTACCAGAAAGGCAATTCAGAGTTCACTGGCACCATTTCTGTTCCTGTGCTGTGGGTGAGCTGCTACTAGTCACCCTATCGAAGACAAGGTTCACCTTTTGCAAGACATAATGATACAATTTTGTGCCATGTTTGTAGCCATAGGATTATTCTACGCCCACGGTCTTAGCAGCAAGATCACACTCAAGCAGTCATGATGTCATGCTACATGTGTTGAGCATTTTACAAGGGATAAGTTTGCTAGCAGATTGTTGAACCCCAGCAGTCATGATATCTACACTTGCTAAGTAGCGTTGAAGCTGCGTGTGGCATACTCAGGACAAGAAGGAGCAGACAGTGGTGAACAATGACAGTGGGCAGATCATGGAGATGCTCAACTCTGAGTTTGATGAGATCAGTCAAGATTCATCCTGCCCTGATCTGTTCCCCCAGGAGCTGCAAGCTCAAATCACAGAGCTGAACGACTACATGGCTGACAGCATTAACATCGGCGTCTACAAATGCGGCTTTGCAGAGTCGCAGGTATGCTACCATGTCTGGTAGTTCTGGTACTTCTTGCTTTGCAAACAGTGCGCTCAACACCCTTTGCTACAAATGTGGCACAAAACTGATTCCTAGCCTGGCCCTCCATTTCCTCGTGCCTGTATCAGTGTACCAATCATGATCGAGTTCAGCACACCCTGTGTCAGCTATGTTGGATGCAACCATGCCCATGCATCAGCACACCCTGAGCACACAGTGCAGGAGCAATATGAGACTCTATGCAAAAAACTCTTCGATGCCTTGGACAAGCTAGAAAAGAGGTTGGATGGGCAGCGGTACCTGATCCCCTACTACCCTGGGGGCCGGGCCACCCCCTGCCCCACCCTGGCAGACTATAGACTCTTCGCTACCCTGATACGCTTTGACATTGCGTACTACCCTCTGTTCAAGACAAACCTGAGGCACATCAGAGATTACCCAAACTTACAGGTCAGCTTTTGTGCTAATGTTTGTGCCCATCTGCTCACCGAGGGGCTCAGCTTTGCTTCACATGGATGCTTCAAGGTGCATTGCATCGAGCTCCAGGTGCTGTTGGCAGCAGCAACAGCAGTATGCAGACTGCTTGCTAAGTTATGGCAAACTTCTCTTGGTAACAACCAACCATTCATACATACAACAGAAGTGAACAATATACATGTAGGGCAGCTGCCTTTCCCACCATCACTGGTAGTTGGGCAGCAAGTGCATGTGCCTGCCTCTCATCCTACTTCTCAGTGGGCATTACTCACTGAGCAGGCCTATGGAACCAGACGCCTGCATGCACAGAGCTCTCATGCAGGCCACCAGATCACTGCCATCACAATGCAACTGAAGCTACTGTTGTCAATGCACGACTCAAAAGTTTTTGTGAGCAAACTGGTGTCCCTTCAAGAACATCAGAAAAGTGCCAAAAAGCAAAGTGACTAGTGTGGAATGCAGGGTTTCATGGAGGACTTGTACAGTGATCCAGCCATTGCATCCACAGTGGACTTTGCCCAAATCAAGAATGGCTACTGGATGTCCATGAACCTGCACGGCCCCTTGAACCCTAAGGATAGAATACCTCTCAACTCAGAACCCTTTTCACCCAAGGTCAGCATTCTTTCATGTGTCATATGACATCACAGTGATAGATGCGTACCTACAGCACAAACACCTGTTGCTGACAGCTTATGTACTGTCACTCACCTGAACACACCGTACACCTACTGTCCATGATTGAGGCCTTGCGCAAGCTTACACGTTGGCTGATGTGACTGCAGGGGCCTTTTCAAAGGAGGGCGTTGGGTCTTTCAGAGCATGGCGGCAAGCCTGCTGCTGATAGCAATAGGAAGGATACACCTGCTGCAGGCATGCTCCTGTCTCCCTTAGCTCTTCCTGACATGTGTCACCATCCTTTGCTTCACTTCATGATACCAGTGGCAGTGGTGACTAATAGAAGCATCATGTCATACTGAATCCACCACCTGTGGCGACGGGAGTCCATCACTGAGGGTTCAGACATTACATCGTACCCGATCTTGACATGCTCTTGGATATGCGACATCATGATCAATGAGCTGGGACAGACACGATAGTTGATGTAGTGCTTAGCAGACTGTTACTGGAGTGTCTTGTTGCAAACAAGGACAGGCAGTGTGAAGGGGCTAGAGTGACAGGGCAGGGACACCAAAACGGATCATTGCATCAACCTCACATCACCCACATCTGCGTCACAGTGACAGTGCAGTCATCTGACTTCATCATACAAAGATGAGAAGAGCAAGGGCCGCTTTGTGGCCAAAGGACGTCATCACATCTGCATCACAGCAGTGCAGTTACCAGAGGTGCTGTTTGCAATTGCTAAAGGTGCTGTGTGCAGTTATTAAACGAACTGTGTGCAGATACTAAAATTGCTGTGTGCAGGGAGGGAGGAGAAGAGCAAGGGGGCTTTTGTGAGGAAGGAGAGCCAGCACCGCAACTGGATCAAGGCTGATGGCAGCACTCACTTCACGCCCGAGGCAGGGCGCTACCACCTCTACATTGCCAATGGCTGCCCCTGGTGCCACAGGTCTGTCCATTTTTCCACTGATGTAGTCATAATTGGCCTATTGTACATGGCGTACCCCAACGATTGCCGGCATATATTAAAGGTCTGTCCATGCGCATGTGCATGTCTGCAGGTTCCAAGGATCAGCCTGCTTTTGTCACCACTTGCAAGATGCAACATGGCGGACAGGCTCTTCTTCGTGACCAGTCATGGCAGCGTAAGTAGTTGCAAGCCTGAGTATGTGAGTAGGGGGGCCACAGTGGGTGGCTGATTCCTGAGCATGCATCGGTGACACTCATACACAGGTCATGCTATCAGCGTTGCCTCTTTCACACTTCTCTGTAGGAGGGGTTTGCCTGGCCCATGATGATGTTGTGTTTTCTTAGCTTATCTTCCTACAAACATACCTTTGCGCCATAAGCATTACCAGAGGAGATAGAAAAGGAGAGAGACGACACATGCTTATGTTGGTTGCAGGACAGCGTTGACAAGAGCCTTGCTGGGAATGCAAGACAGCGTCAGCATGGATGTGCTTTACTACTCTAGGGACCCAGACAGGGGGTGGCAGTTCAATCCTGAAGCCCCTGGGTGCACCCCTGACACTGTCAATGGGGGAATGCGCTTCATACAGGAGCTGTATGAGAAGGAAAAGTCTGAAGAGAAAACGGTGAGCCCTGCCCAAGCCTGATGTACATGGGCAGCCAGAAGCCATTAGTCATTGGTGATATGTCGTATGAATGGGAGCTACACCAGAAGCACATCTCTGATGGGCCCAATTTCATATTCCCACTTGGAGGCTCCTGAAGTTGTTTCAGAACCACCTGTCCATGAAGAGAGGCAACTGGGTGTTACCTTGCTACTGTATGCTCTTTAGAACCTGCAGCACTATTGCACATTGTAAAGACAACAGCATTCTGATGCACCAATTGTGTGGCATGACTTGCTTTGAAGCAGCAGATCCAGCATTGCATCTGACTCTCCTGTGCTTTATGCATTTTGATGATCAGAGCCGGTGCATACGCTGAAGGCACAATGCATGAGCAAGATGTGCATCTTGTCCTGAGTTGGGAGCTGCTGAGCAAACGTGACTGCATGCAGGTGCCTGTTCTCTTTGACAAGAAGACCAAGACCATTGTCAGCAATGAGTCTGCAGACATTATTCGCATGTTTGCCACTGAGTGCCAGGTATGCCCTCCAACTGACAGCCCTGCTTTTCAGGATTCTTATGACATCAGCCTGGGTCATTGTCTGTTACATGAACATGACACAACACAATAATTGAATTTGAGTTAATGCAGCTCAGCCGGACTGCCTCATGCTTTGTGTGCTCAATGTCTGCCATGCTTGGCATATAGTTAGCTTGTGCCAAGAATCTGGTTTTTTACACAACATGTCATGCAAGTACACTCAGACACCATCCTTGTCCCTTGAGGTGTGCATCCCTTTGCTGATGCGCATCATGCATGCTCGCATCATGCATGCTCGCTCCAGAACATACATATGGTCAAGATGGCTACTTGTACCATGTTTGTAGTTCACTATGAATCCACTGAACTGTATTGCTTGTCTGTTGGGTCTCAGTTGCCCCCCCCAAGATTTTAAACAATATATATTGATTGATTGGTTGATTGCTGTTTTCTCCATTCCTTCTGGCTGTGCTGCAGGGAATGCATGGGCCAAATGCACCTGACCTCATCCCACAGCAGCCACAGCAGTTGCAACAGTTGGAAGACATAACGATTGGGTGTACACGGACCTTGCCAATGGAGCATACAAGGCTGGCTTTGCCTCCAGCCAGCTTGCCTATGAGGCTGCCTACAAGCGCTTCTTTGTGGCTTTGGACCGAGCAGAAGCGCTGCTTGCCAAGCACAAGTGAGTGGATATGTGTTTGTTTGCAATGGTGTTGTCACCTGTGGTGCTGTGCAGGCTCTGAACAGTTCAGTGCTGGTTTGAACCTGTTTAGCCTGTGCATTACCTTCTCCTTGTCAACACATTGAGCAACTACAGGTTGTGTAACATGTGTCATGCAGTGCGTCTTTTGCAGTGCTGGTGTCACATGCTGCAGGGACACAATTGTACAATCTGACCAGGAGGTGTTGACACCACGTGCCACACAGGCTGTAGTGACCTTCAAAACAAAATTGTACGCTTCATGGCTGTTTAGGTGAAAAACAAAGATGCAAAAAGCGCTTGCAGGCAGATAGATGTAGTGAACCTCAAAGCGATTGGATACAGCATTCTCTTGATGTCTGCTGCTGACAGAATGCTTCTGCATATGCCTCAGGTTCCTGTTGGGAGAGAGTGTGAGTGAGGCAGATGTGCGCCTGTTTCCCACCATCTTCCGGTTCGACCACATATACTACCTTCGATTCTTGCTGGACAGAGCCATGATTTCAGAATCCTACCCCAACCTGCAGGTGAGTCACCCTTCATCGCCCTGGTGATCATGTGATATCCAGGGGAGAATGGACTAGGATCAACTGACAGCTAATAGCAGACAGTAGTCAGAAGCCAGTACACAGTAGACAGCCAATAGCAGCACAAAGACATTAGTCAGTAGCCAGTAGACAGTAGACAGTAGACAGTAGACAGTAGACAGTAGACAGTAGACAGTAGACAGTAGACAGTAGACAGTAGACAGTAGACGGTAGACGGTAGACAGTAGACAGTAGACAGTAGACAGTAGACAGTAGATGGTAGACAGTAGATGGTAGACAGTAGACAGTAGACAGTAGTCAGTAGTCAGTAGACAGTAGTCAGTAGACAGTAGACAGTAGATGGTAGACGGTAGATGGTAGACAGGACAGTAGTCAGTGGACAGTAGACAATAGACAGGATAGTAGACAGTAGACAGCAGACAGTAGACAGTGGACTAGACAGTAGACAGTAGACAGTAGCCAGTAGACAGTAGACAGTAGACAGTAGATGGTAGACAGTAGATGCTAGACAGCAGATGGTAGACAGTAGATGGTAGACAGCAGATGAGTAGACAGTAGACAGTAGATAGTAGACAGCAGACAGTAGGCAGCAGACAGCAGACAGCAGACAGTAGACAGTAGACGGAAGACATTAGTCAGGAGCCATAAAGCCAGGACAGACAACCATGAACAGCAGATACACGTTGCACGTTTGCATCATTCCTCAAGTGTGACAATGCAATCCACACTTGCCATGGCGCACAGACTTCACTCCTGCTTCATGCTTCACTATGCTGCTGTTTCCTTTAAAGTGGAGGAAACTTTGCAGTATCTGTGACGCTGATGAGTAACTGTTGCTGCAGCGGTGGATGATGGACTTCTACAGCCTGCCAGGTGTTGCAGAGGCATCCAACATCGACCACTGCAAGAAGGGCTACTTTGGCCGGCATGGCAATAACATAGTCCCCTTAGGACCTCAGCTTAGCTACTCCTTCAAGCATTGATGACTTACACTCACAGTGTGAACAAACTCTTACAAAAGCCTGGGTGCCCTTTTGGGCTTGACCTTGGCCTTGCCCCTTGTTGCCTTGGACTTGTTACTGAGAAGAAGTGCCAGGTGTTGCAGAGATGAGTCACATGAAGTTTGCAGGCCTTGAGCTGGAATGGCTGGGACAGGTGTGATGAAGCGTTGAACTGAACCTATAACAAAGGGCATGTTAGCTGCTGTGCGGTATGCTTGTAATTGTATGATAGGTAGACAGCACTCATATGCAGCAATTAGCTGGAGCTATGTGCTTTTCTTATTGGTATGTGCCTTTGAAGACATTGACTCATACAATACTTATTCAGAACTGCTATGCGTGCGAATCACGTCGCAGATCATGAGCTTTGCTTTGTTCACAGCTTCTGCAGCTAGCTGTTGTTCCCAGGTTACATGCGTTCAGTCCATATACAGGTACTTAAGTAAGTCAAGCAGTAAGGAAGTCAAAAAAGTACACGGTGGCAAGGGTTCTTGTATTTCTGTGCACAAGCATGGCATTGAACGTTTATGCATGTCAAGGCAGTATACAAGAAAGCTGACTAGGCAAAATCATCAAACTGCACTAGCGATTTCAAATGAACATGCTCAGCCAAAAATACATGGCTTCACTGCAATGCAGCGCTTATAGACACGTACACTTTTGGATCTTAACCAGCTGAGCTGAGCTGAGCTTCAGCCTTGCTTGTCAGTGGACTCAGTCAAATCTTATCTGTGAAACTGAACATGATGCCATTTCACATCATCATAAATGTTCACAGTTCAGCAATATTATATGGCAGTCTGACATGTGTGACTGGACACCAAGGTAATCCCCTGCGCATGCAAGCGGGCAGGTGTCAGTGCTGATGGACCAGGGTGCCCCTCAAATGTGTATGACAGGAGCAGAACCTGTGCTTCAAGCTGCTAAATTGAGACTCTGCTGCAGGATAAGAATCAATGTGTGCAATGTGTTGTAACTGTGCAATGTGCAAGTCAACATTCCTCAAAACACATAGTCAAGAATCTGTGTTGGTGCAACAGCAAGCAGCAAGGGTGGTCACCTGCGACATTAGACTTTCAAACTGGACTCATTGTATTACTCCGCAACACTCGTCCACCAGGTACTGATCCAAACCCTACATCAATGGGACCAAGTTTTTCCTTTGGCAAAGCACTATGCAGTGTTTGCTTTCAACTGTGCATCAGCAGATGCAGTTCAACATCACAAACAGCCTCTGTGCGCGCCTAAGCAGAGAAATACCACTGCCAGAACACCATGTGAATGCAATCCAAATGCTGGTTGCACTCAATGTTGCTGCCAGCAAGGCTTCCATAGACAAACCTTTCAAATTTCACATACTGTGAGATGAATTTGCCAGCCATTAAGGCTGTCCTGTCCATTGAATGGCAGGTGCACTGTTACAGTCGTGCAGTCATGCACACACCATACCTGACAGTATGAGCCAACGATGCCTTGTGCTGCTTGTCGCCTTTGCATTTGGTGCCATCAGGCCTTTCTGAGACTCTCACAGTCTCAAAATTTGGTGTCGAGTCAGAATGCTTCCGGTCAGTCTTCCACCACATGGGGTACCACATGGGGTGCCATGTGGGGTTAAGATCCTGGGGGTCAATCGTGTGGACAGGGCTGCTTGCAGAGGGGGTTGCAGAGGGGTCAATAACGGTCGTAATGCTGCCGATAATGCCGCTTTGCAAGGAATCCTCGGCATAAGTCAGCTTTAGCACAGCAGTTGAATCTTGTTGGTAGACATGGTCCTCATCATTGTGCACGCGCTGGTGCTGATCGTGAGCGTAAGGCTCAAAGAGTGTGATCTGTTTGTAGAAATCCTCTTTGAAAAACAGTTGACCCGTATGCACCACATGGCTGTCTTGGTACTCTTGCGTCTCATTGTTGTAAGTGTGATATGGCACATGTATCTGCATGACCAACATATCTTAGTCAGCAACAATGACCGCAGTGAGGGTGAGATTAGACACTTGATGCAACAGGTCTCTAGGTCGCCAGGCTGTTGATGCTGCTTGGCAATGACTGAAGGCAGTCCTCAATCACTGTACAAAATGCGCTGGCTTGCCACAGAGCAGAATGACAACTTTGCATCTTCAATTGCAATAACACCACATGACTTGTGATGGGTCTCTTATGCTATGCCGTTCTGACCAAGAGGGTATCATCATCGTCCTGGAATGTCACCTTGATGTGAATGTGGGCAGCGCATCCTGGATACCATCCCGGCACCACTGTACTGAACTCTGCAATGCCCTGCTCATTGGTCTGAGCAATGCCTCTCAGCCATGTCAGATCATCAGTCACATTGGGGTGAGCAGGGTGTGAGCCGTTGGGTGGGTGTGGGTGGTGCCCATGATCGTGATGGCCTGGACCAGGGCCTACTGTAGAACCTGCAAGTGAGACTCCGCTTCTGATGTTCAGCCTGTGACAAGCTCAAACCACCCTCCTGTTGTGGCAGGAAGATGGGTTGGCGACTTCAAATATTTGTGCTGAACGCTGAGCGGGCTCACCTGTGTAGCCGGAGTAAGATCCTGTGCTGTTGCATGACCAGATGTCAACAAAAGCGTCCATCAGTGGATTGCAGGACGTATCGACGGCTTTGACGCGAAGAGTCAGCGGGAGTCCAGCCTGATCTTCGGTGATGTTGCTTCGAAAGAGGGTATCATTGATATAAAAAGGGCCCTCCTCAAGCTCTGATGTCAATGTGCAATCTCTGTCAGCGACTACAGCAGGCGCCTGCATGTCAAACGATCCAAGGCACGTCAAGCTGTGCATACTATAGCAGCTGGCGGAAGGCTTCTGCCAACCGGAAACCCAGACTGCCTGCTGCGCATTGATTACCTGGCTGCCGCGCGTTGGAAAGACTGAACAGAAGTAGGATACAAGGAGAAGTGCCAAGCTCGCGGACAGCTGCAGACTCGGCAGACCGTTTCGAGTCATGATTGCGACCGGGTATTTGAGGGTTATCACAGGAACAGAGAAGCCTTGCAATACAGGCGATGTGGCTTTCAAGAGCTTATTTGCTGAATGTCTCTTGAATGGTGTTTGGATCGCACAGTATCCTCAGCTTCACAACGCGTTTGCAGCTCTGCAGTCTGCTCTGCAAGTGAGTGACAAATCCGGCATCTGTACTCAGTATTAGTCATGGCTCACAAATCGGTGCGTAAACAGCTGCGATGAGCGCGTTCTGCTTTCCGATGCTTCCGAAGCTGCCAGACTGGCTCTCGACGCTCATGAACACTTTAGGAGCACAGGCAAATTTTAATGACCATCATTGCAATGCATCCACGCATGTACATGACTTTTGTCAGACTCATACTCTCGCCTGCAATGTAGGGATAAATCATACATTACGAATACTTACGAAGGCTTGTTCTTAGAGCGTTAATTACCTGTAAAGCATCAATGGATACACCATGACCAAGAGGTGATGTACAAGCCAATGGTATGGTCAGAGCAGCCATTCAAACATCGAATTGCTCACAGTACACCCCTGTCAAAAGTAGTAAACACAGTATGTTACACAGTATACCATCCGTAGCCCGTTGTCAGTTTGTGAATATTGTTTGTGATTAATCAGTGTGAGTCAATGCATATACTACATATCTATACTACAGTCTTCTGGAAAAATGAACGATTCATCACTGTGCTGACTGTACATGTCTGAATCACTGTCTGAGCCCATGTCAGAGTCACTGTCCCCATGGCCAGGGCTGCTGTCATCATTCCCAGGGTTGCGGATGAAGGCCTCCAATAGATTGATGATTTGCCTCATCATCACAATCACATTCACCGCTGATGACCTGAAAGTACTGCATGTTTGCACCTTTTAGCAATGCCCTCAGGTGGATGTCAAGCTTTTCTATGGCATCACACCATCGGCCACTGTGAGTAAACTGTAGGTACAAGTACTGAAGGGACGCAAGGGCTGACAGTTTGTTCACATCTTCATGTTTGAAATCTAGATCTGAAGTGAAGCCCTCAAAGTGTAGCTTTGTAAGGCAGGAAAGCAAAGCAATTGCCTGAAAGTCTTTGACATCCAAAAACGCATCACTGTGGACACAAAGAGTATCCAGTTGTCTCAAATCTGCAAGGTCTGACCAGATTGCTATTCCTGACTGGTGATCAAAGGGTGTGTCATGCACGAGGCCTATGGTGAGGGCTTTGAGTGCGGTCAACACTGTCAAATGTGATACCTGACAGTACCGGACAAGAGTGCAGTCTAAGCTCCTGAGATTTGTCAATGTGACAAGGCTTGCAGAAAGATTTGCAATGGGTCTCCAAGAAAACGTGAAAAGCCTGAGGCTTATTGCTGCAGCTTCAAGATGTTTCAGCTTCACCAAAGTGCTCAAGCCATCCTCTACATGACCAACACCTAGTGAGGTCAGCTGAGACAGCTGGGACAAATGTTGGATGCCTATGTTAGTAGACAACCCCAGCAGAGTGAAGCCTTGCAGGTTATTCATGCAGCTGATGGGCTGCAAAAAGGATCTGGTGCTATCACAGTCTGGATCTGCAGAGCTGGACTCAAACAGGTCCAGCTCCAGTGACCTCAGACCCGTCAAGCAGGAGAAGGGTGAGCCATGCTTTGAAATCTTCCTTGTAAATGCCCTGTCTTGTGGCTCTGCTACCTCATGTCGAATGTGCTCAGATAGATGCAGATGTTGTAGGTGCACCAGGCAACCCACTGTCTGCAAGTCTGACCAGGGGACATAGCGGAGGTCCAGTCGCAGGGTGATCAGTGCAGTGAAGGTCTGAAAGATTGGGGCTGGGCTTGCATCTAAGCTTTGCAAGTAGAGAGCGGTAATGCCTCTGCCTGTGCATGAAGCAGGCATCACTACACGTCCCTGGTGAATACACCTTTGTTGCAGGAGCTGAGAGCTATCAGAGGGAAGGATGCCTACCTGCGCCCTTATACCAGGCCTTGCAAACCAGTTGTATCTTGACGAGGGATGGCATGAACCGTGGAGTCCTTGAGGAGTAACTTCGTTGCTCGCAGATAGGTCCAGCACAAAAGTGCCCATTAGTACAAGTCACACAGGCTGAGTGAAAGCTTGCTATCATCTCTGCAGGTACAGAAGCCCAGCGCGAGACTGCAGCAGGTCACACCGGTTATGAAGGCCGGTATACGCCAAAGCGCAGGCCAGCGCGGTAATAACAGGCATGCTTACCCGTCATGCTTCGTGTCACGCATCGGCGCTGCAGCATCATGATGTCGATGCTGATTTGCCGCGAGCAGCACAGAAAATGCTGCCTGAGATTGCGTCAAGGTTCAGGCCAGCATGTTTCTTGGGCAGCATGTTTGAAAGGTGGCTCAAATCGTGCTTTTCAAAATCGAGTTGCGACGTTGTCACCGTGCTTCTTCTTCCCAGCTAGTCAGGGATGCTCATCTAGGGCTTCCCTCTGTAAGGAAAAATTGGAAAATAAACAAAATAAATAAATGATGGTCTGTATCCTTGATAAATTGGATCTCAGATACACGTTCCCAAGGACACACTTACTTGCAGAGCTTGACAAAATGCTTTCGTGGAGAGATCTTGCATCAGATACAGCATGCAATCAAGCAAGGTTGTGGTAGGCTGCACAACGCAATGAATACTACTGAAATGCATTTTGGAGGCTAGAGTTACAGTCATGGTGAGTACAACCTGTGACTTGAAAGCTGCTGAGACAAGAATCAGTTGCTGACCATTAGGGCGAGGCTGACCCCCATCGGCCGGCCACGAGCGCAAGTACAACTCGTGTAGAGCAAAGACTGGAGGCTGTGTTAGAGGTTGTACAATCACTGACACAGGTATACATACCTATATCAGGCATTGTATGTATGCCAAAAGACATGCGTACACCTTGTTAAAATGTCTACAAAACAAGACTTGTCTTGCACGTCAGTGAGACCTCAGACCCACAGCATCACAGACTAAGGACAGCTGTGCTTGCTACCCTTATGAAGGCGCTTGTCATAGCTTGTGTATGCAGCTCAGCCATGGCTGTCCTGGGCACCATGTGATGGTTCATGTGGTGCTTGACCTCCACCACCATACCCTAGCATAGCCTGAGTAGCACCAAACAGACTGCCAACAATACCCCTGCTGACACGCCTAGGGTTATCACCAGCAACAGAGCCGTCGCCATCAGCAGCCCTAGAAGTGGTGGCAGAGCTCATTGAGGCTGTTGATATGCTTCTGGGAATGGTGCCTGTTTCCTTCTGGCGATTCCACATCTCTGCATAGTGTCCCCCCAACTCTACTAGCTCTGGGTGAGTGCCAGTCTCAATAACACTGCCATCCTGCAGCACAAGGATGCTCTGTCTGAATCTGCTGAACAGCATGCAGTTGGGAACAAGGTCTTGCTGGATTGCAAGAACTGCCCTTCACATGGGGCATGCCCTCAAATGCCCTTGCTGATACTTGCCGAGCTCATGTCATGATCAACAGAACAAAGTGAAGCCCTGCTGGCTGCTGGCAGGACACAACTTGACCTGTAGCGTGATCTTTGTTGATTGCTTTTTCAGACATGCAAGTTCACGCATGTTCATCACTGCTGAGCCACAGAGATGAGTACACCATCTTCAGGCATACTGGAGTGAGTTACCATGGTAGACAGGCTGGTCAGGTTGCCCTTGATCAGAAGCTACTGAATAGGTGGACATGCGCAAAGACAGAGCAAAACGAACGACTGACACACCTTGAGAACTACTATGACATCAGCATCTTAAGGCATACTGAGGTGAGCTACCGTGGTAGACACGCTGCCCATGATCAGAGCTACTGGACAGGTGGACAATGAATGACTGACCTTGAGAACTACTATGACATCAGCATCCATGATGGTGCTGAGTCGATGGGCAACAATGATGGTCGTCCTCTGCTCCCTCAACGCTTCCATGGCATCCTGAATCCTCTTCTCTGTCAAGCTGTCCAGGGAGGAGGTTGCCTCATCAAGCAACAGTATCAAGGGATTCCGCAGCAGCGCTCTTGCAAAAGCTACCCTTTGCTTCTCGCCTCCGCTTAGCCGCAGGCCTCGTTCCCCTACCACGGTCTCATAGTGCTTGGGGAAGCGCTCCGTGATGGTTTGGTGTATCGAGGCTGCTTCTGCGCTCTTGTGGACGTCGTTGTCATCTGCTGAGGGCTTCCCATACCTGTCAGCAACACAGAAAACAAAATCATACAGCGTCAACCAACATGCCGCACCAAATCACTTTGAACTCATCCTGTCACATTGGAGATCTACCAAAGCAGACTTGCTCATGTTCAAACACAACAGGCTGTTCTGATGTTCATGTCCAGACAAGCTCAGGGCCTTCTTGCAGGCAGGCACACAGGTTTGCACATGGAGGCACATGTGCATGACTCACACAGGTTTGCACATGAAGGCACATGTGCATGACTCACACAGGCTTGCACATGGAGGCGGATGTGCATGACTCATGCAGATTTGGCCTGAGCTGTGCAACTGACCTGAGGTTGTACAGGATGGTGTCATTGAACAGCACTGTATCTTGAGGCACAACAGCCATAGCGGCTCTGAGTGACTTCTGCGTCACATCCCCCACAGCCTGCCCATCTATCTTTATGACCCCTGATGTGGGGTCGTAAAACCTGAACAGCAGCCGCAACAAGGAGGATTTGCCGCTGCCTGTTGCCCCCACCAGAGCTAGGGCCTGGCCCCCTTCGATTTTGAAGGACACATCCTTGAGCACTGGTGCATTTGGTTGGTAGCTGAAGCTGACATTCTCAAATTCGACAGAGGGCGCTTCGCTGGGCTGCAGTGCCTTGGCTCCTGGCTTGTCCTGCATGCATACAATGTAGCCCTTCCTATGACTGGGTCAAAACTAATGAGTCTCTGAATAGCCTATCAAAGCTGCCAAGCTACTGCAGCAGAGCACCGGAGTGACAGCAGGTATGCATTGTGATGGTTACACACGGTTGGTGTACTTGCAGAGACCAGCTTGACAGCATGCCTCATTGGTGCCGCTTGCATGCTGCAAGTGTTGATATTGCTATGTGTGACAATGGGTTGTCTCTCAGGGAGCACTATCACCCAGCAGTGCTGAGGCAAATGGTCGCTCAGAAGGCACAGGCTCACATAGAAGGCTCACATAGAAGGCTCACATAGAAGGCTCGCATAGAAGGCTCACATAGAAGGCTCACGTAAAAGGCACAGGCTCACACAGACAATTCACATAAAGGGCAAAGGCTCCCAGAGAAAGCAGAGGCTTCCACAGAAGGCAAAGGCTCACACAGAAAGCAAAGGGTTGCACAGAAGACAAGGCCCCATACAAGAGGCTTGCACAGAAGGCAAAGGCTCACACAGAAATCAAAGGCCTGCAGAGAAGGCAAAAGCCCCTACAGGAGGCTCATGCAGAAGGCAAAGGCCCACACAGAGGGCAACGGCCCATACAGAAGGCTTACACAGAAGGCAAAGGCCCACACAGAGGGCAAAGGCCCATACAGAAGGCTTACACAGAAGGCAAAGGCTCACAAAGAAGGCAAAGGCTCACACAAGAGCAAAGGGCCACACATAAGGCAAAGGCACACACAATGGGTAAAGGCCCACACAGAAGGCTTAGGTCTATACAGGTTCACATAAGCTCAGACCAAGGCTCACACAAGTCACCTGTATCTGAGGTGCAGAGGCCAGCAGGTCAAACATGTTCTCCATGTCAATCATGTACTGCTGGATAGTTCTGTAGTAGGTGCCAAAGTAGTTGAGGGGAGCATACAGCTGCTGCATGAGTGTCACAAACAGCACTGCATCTCCCACTGTCAGAGAGCCATTTGCCACCCCCTGCAGGCAAGCATAATATAACAACAATAATAATAATAATAATAACAACAACAACGCTTTCCAGCTCATGGTGAGCTAGGTACGTGCGGGACAAGTCTTGTCTTTCCAGAGCAGTCTGTCTTGCGCATCTCTGTAAGTCCTTCCAATTCGACAATTTTGACAACCAGCAGGCAAGCATGCAGCCCCTCACCAGGACTTCTCAAGCAGCTGACCTTTACATGAAGCACAACTGAGCCTGTGTCATGAGCTGTGAACTTGTTGTAGATGGCACTGACAGATGAGAAGGTGCATTGTGCTTGCGTGTTCATGCGTCTTGCATGCCCATTTGCTGTTTGCAACTACCACATGTTCTCATTTCCTGCACGCCCATCTGCTGTTTGCAACTTGCAGCAGTGAGCCAGAGTGAACATTGCTCCCTGAGCTGCACCAAGTGAGCGCTGGTAGAGCAGCTCAAAAGGGCTGCAGAGATTGGGTGATCACCTGTGTGCATACAATCAGTCCGCCGATCATACCACTCCAAATGATGACAGACTGCAGCACGTTGAGGCCATTGAGGGAAGCAATGAGGGTGTACTCCACTTTCTGGTAGTCCCTGATGGCCTTCTCAAAGTTGCGCCTCTCCAGCTCCTCGTTGCTGAAGTACTTCACGGTTTCGTAGTTCAGCAATGCGTCTGTTGCCTTGGCGCTCTTGGCATTGTCCAGCCGGTTCAGATCCCTACAGAAGCTCAAGGGGTCTTGAAAACGCTTGCACAGCAACCCAGCAATGCAGGCAAGTATGCTTGTGCAACTCCTGCTTGTTGTGCACATATGTGGGGAATATGAACTCTGATGTGCTGTGCACGACAGCAACATAAAGGCTTGCAGACTCAAACCAAGAGTGCATATCGCAGGCAAAATTGCCAGAGATTGGCAGTGCAGACATTGTACTTTCATCACTTCAGCATTTGCCTTGCACTTGACAATACAGCAAAACAGCAGGCAGTCCCTGACACAAGTAGGTGGCTTGCCTTCTGAAGTTGCCCCTCCATTCTGTGAAGTAAATGGTCACCGGAATGTAGCTGACAAGCGTCACAAACACAATGACTGCAATCCACGGCTGCAAGGCTGTCGCCAGGTACACACAGGCAGCAGCAATGTCAAAGATCTGGGGGCCAATGTTGAAGATGACAGTGGAGAGGATGCTCTGGATGGAGTTGGTGCCTCTGTCCATGATGCGTGTGAGCTCGCCAGTCTTTCTGTGCAGGTGGAAGTTGAGGTCTAGGTCCAGCGTGTGCACAAAGATGTCAAGACTGATGCGCCTGCAGCATACAACAAGACTCAATCAAGCAACCAGATGTGATGTTTGTGCACAGAAACTGACAAGACTGATGCGCCTGCAGCATACAATAAGAATCAATCAAGGAATCAGATGGAATGTTTGTGCACAAAGATATCAAGACTGATGCGCCTGCAGAGTACAACCAGACTCAATCAAGCAACCAGAGCTAATATTTGTGCACAGAAGCTGTGAAGACTAATGCGCCTGCAGAATATCAGAAGAGCCAACTAAGCCACCAGATCTGATGTGTATGGAAACTTGACAAGACTGTTGCGTATGCAGAAGACAATAGCAAGACTCATTCTAGTGTCACAACCACATGCGCAATGAAGACTCAGCAACAAACACGATCACAGTCAGCCAAAAGCTGCCACAGTCTGTCAGTGAGGATGTCTGTACAGCTGTCGTCAAAAGTGGTGTCCAGAGTACGAAGCACGTCTGTTTCAGACTATCGTAGAGCACACAGCTGCCGAGCTGTTCGATGCTGCAACTCAGGACAGGTGTACGACCTATGTAACGATGCGTGTGGGGATTGACCGCCGCGCAAAGCGATCACAGCGCTGGTTAAGTATTGCCAAAGCCAGAACTACTGTCACAGTGAAATGGAGGTGAAAGCACAGGCTACACTTGTGACTTGTGCTGGGCTTGAACGGTACAGGGAAGGATACCCTGGAAGGCCCAAGGTTTGTGGCAAAACAGCACAGCTTTGAAACGTAGTATCCAGATTTTGCAGCAGAGTAGCGAGCTGCACGCAGGAAGCATTGCACAAGAAGCAGCAAAAGCCTGCTGCCTGGACAGCCTTTCCTCTGACAGAGGGTGAGGCTGTACAGGCAGTACACCTTTGTTTTCAGAGCAACAACTTGCAGTGGCTCACACAACAAGAGACCTACCTGTGCACAGGTTGTGCAAAAAAAATTGCCAGAGTCTGGCCCTTCCCTTGCCCCTTGACTTCGACTGCTGACTGCGTCAGCCTTTTCCTATTACTTGTATGGTGGTTCAAAATTTCAAAGGGATTCTGAAGATTTAGATTGAGTCATGCACATGCAATCATGCTATCACTGTGGTGAGTCATGCTGCATGCATGATCTGGCATAGCATTCTGTGTAATCACATTGGGACATGCAAACATGCTGGACACTACATATGCCTGCTGCTGTAGGGGTGTATGAGAAACTGCTGCTCCAGTATTCTTGTGTCAGCTGATGATCAATAAACCTTGATTTGACTGCAACTAGTATGCATGTATGCATGATGTGCAAGTAGAGCAGCCCTGTACACATGCATGAAGCAAAGCAACGTGGCCTTGCTGAGGTTCTAGCAAGATTTTGACAGGGTCAGTTGAAATCCAAGTGCAAGCTCTTCATTCATGTCTGAAGTGTTACACACGGGCAGAAGTGTCTGACCTGTATGCGTCCTGCGTGATAGGGATCCACAAGTATTGGCGCAAGTTGTTGAGCATTCCCATGGAAGCTGTGCCTGCTCCGCCTTGCAGGAAGGCTGCTATCATGTAGAAGAGCACAAAGGGGTAAAAGACCTGCGTACAACAGTTTCTTGGTTTAGCACTGAGCATGTAGGGATCAGCTCAGTCAGTCTGTCTCGCAAAGCTCTGAGCGTGTCTGCATGACTGCAGACAAGCTGCAATTTCCTGAGCATGACTCAAGTTGCATAGATTTTTGTGCATGCATGACACACTACTGAGCGTTTACACAGCACCTGTTGCCAGGACTTTAGGTCGACTGAGTGTGTATGGACTCTATGACTTGCGGCCCAATGCAAAGGCACAACCTGCTCTTGCAAGACAGCTACCGCACAAGTTTGAGCTAGTGTTATGTTCACCAGCCACAACAGACTCTTAACAAGTGTCTACTGCAACAGTGGACAGGCATGATGGGATTTCACCTGCCAGAATTGGTAGTGCTCTTTCTCATCGCCTGGCCGAGGATGTGTCCCCTCACTGGTACTGGCCAGCGTGTCCACAACCTTTTTGTACAGGATGGGCACAGCCAGGTTCAGCACCCTCATGATCAGAATCAGGATGACGCAGGCGAATGCCCGTAACTGAAGAAATACGCTGTCAGGCCATACGTACGCCACAGCTGTGCCTAGCAGGCTGTACCAGCTGCTTTTGCGTTTTCTGGAGCTGTCAACTGGTGCCTCTGGGTCTGTTCCTGCGGCTAAAAGTGCTTCACGTAGGATGTGCTCCTCGTCTGATTGCAGAGGCCTACAACAGCAGGCACATAATGGTGAATCACCAGAGAGGGCATGACCTGACATGATGATAAGCTTGGACATTGTCATACGCATCAACAAAAGTAGTGAAGGGCATATGCAATACTGCATGCAGTGCTCTGGATGCTGAGCATGCCGACAGAGCTGCATGTGCATGGACTATTTGTGGATCACCATACCATGCATCTATATCTGTGTGATCAAACACAGCTTTTTTTGTGCTGCTGAACTCACTTAACAGTCTCTGTGACTGCTGCAGCTGTCCCTAGCACTGTCTGGAAACAAGCTGTAGCCAAAAGAAGAATGCGCTCCAAAGGGCTTGCTACATCCCAGTGCTCCAAGTATATGCGAGTGGAAGTATACAGAACCCAGATGTACACAAGGGCTGCTGGCCACAGCAAAAATTTCAAATGTACAGAAACTGAATGTTGCCTGCCTTGCCATACCACTGCCTGCGTCAAGTTGCCGTGTCTGAGTGCACAACAGATCAGCACAAGTTTGCAAGCAAAAGCTGCAGCTAGACCCACCAAAGCTGCGCCCCAATAGAGAGCCATGGTGGCCTCGTACAGGTAATGATACGCTGCTTGATGCTGCCATATGTAAAAGGCAAGCCAGCCAACATGTGAGACTGTCAGCGCAACCAGTGCAGCAGCTACGAAAGCCTCTCTGATGCCATAGTTGCCCAGGTTCAGGTATGATCGATGGCGCTTAAGCAGCTGCACCCTCTTGATCTGCGTGTAAAGAAGAGCTGCCGCTATGAGCCACATGATAGGACTGCCCGCTGTTTCGCCCGTGCATGGTGTCAACGTGTAGTGATCTATAGGCTTAGTATCAGTTGGCCCACACCACCAGGCTGGCATGGTACTCTGCGGCAATGAGTGTGCAATATCGACCAGTCACGGCGGCGTCGATGACACAGACGAGATGCAAGGCTGATTTGCGCGCAGCTCATCTGTGTGACTTAGTCAACGCACCATATATGGTCATGGACCTCTCTTCCGGATGGGAACCCGCCAAAGAAGGTGTCAGCAGATTTAGCATGGCGCAAAGAGATCTGCCTGAGGAAGTCTAACGATGCAAGCCTGTGTACTGCAATGCATTCGGGATAGGTTGTTCTGGACGACTGGCATGACTGTCCGCGGCATGTTTGCATGCAACTCCAGCTCGTAGTTTTAGAGAAGACCAAAGCAGATGCACAGTGCTTCCTGAGGCAACAGAAGGTTGCAAATGCCAATTTATAAATCACTGAATTCCCATTAGCAAGGCCACAGATTTATGGAGGTATAGACTCTGGCAGCTAGGGTGCGGTTGCCAGCTATGGTACAAAGAGCTGACAATGTCGACACGCAGGAGCAGGAGCAGGACCAGGAATCACATGATGCACCTCAGGTCAGTGACGATCAGGCACAGAAAGATGAGCAGGAGCGGCAGCGCGAGCAGCAACAGGCAGCCAAATTGCTTGAGTGCGAGAAGCTGTTCACACAGCCTGACAGCATCATGGAACCGGGCATTCTGGACATCCTCAGAAGATACCTAGATCTGGGTGGAAGTGCCCAGAATGGGGCGGACTTCTTGGTGGACAAATACATTGGTACATGCTTCCCTTGCAAAGCCTGGTCCTGTTCTTTGTTTCTCTTGTATGAGCACACTGCAAAGCCAATTTGCTTGCATGCAGGATATGGTCAGATGGCCAGTCTAGTCTGTTCTTGGATTGCCAAAGCAGATCAGTCCAATGAAGAAACCAGCTCATCCAATCAAGCTGATGAGGTCACTCACATGCAGGTACAGCTCTTTCAATAAGACCTGATCAAACTGACTAATGCCTGTACACGCCACGAGGTTCTTGATCAATGCACAAGATTTGGTCAATGTCCTTCTGTCTCTGCCAACTCTTGCTTTGCATAGCTTGCATCCAATCAGCAAACCATCATATGCTCGTTGCAGGCATTGATAGCTGATAAGTTTGATCCAGACAAGGTAGATGCCCTGCTGCGCACCCGCCGAGGCCCCCCAAAGTGGCTGACCCCCCTCATAGCAGACAGGGCCGGCCGTGAGCTCATCTACACCCTGTCAGCTCGCTACAAGAACTGCCAGCTGCTGAAATACGCCATGCAACGCATTCTCATGGCTGGCCATGATGATGAGGTGGCCAGTGTTGGTAGCAGGCTGGCAGGCTACTTTGAGGTGTTTCATAATCTGATGGTGAAGCGACTTGAGGAGATGCTGCATGGTGATGATGCCAGGATGCAAGTCCTGTCAAGGGAGCTCATGGTGCGAGCTGTGGGCTTATCATGAAGGCTGCACATGATGTACTTGTGCATTCTCAATGATTCCTGTGTGCTCTTTGGCTGTGTGACATTCTTGATTGCATGCAACTCAACCATCAGGGCTTTGCATTGGGTTGTTGCTGTGATGTTGAACAGACAATGATGCACAGCCATTGAGCCACAGTTGTGTCTGCAAGCACATAGCATGCCAGACGTTTGCAGCAGATGCATTAGACAAACCTGCCAGTCTGTGCGCCGTAAAGTGCCATGCTCTGGTTTTGAATGCATGACATCTTGTGTTCATCATGTCCTTATTCCCTAGAGCTCTGTTGGGAAATACAGCGCAGGCACATCTTATTTAAAGCCATATCAGCCAGTGCCAGTACCAAGCTGTAGTGTTTGCATGGCATTGTGCCTTCAGCAGTCACTACACACATCCTCAGCTGTCCCCTGAATGTACAGAAACCCCCAAAGCTTGCCTTATACAAAGCACCGGCTGTTGGCCTTTCAGGACATGATGTGCAACAGTCAGCACATCTGAGCACAAGCTCAGTTGCAGCTGCAAAGCTGGGGTAGCAATGATATACTTATGCAATAACAGCTATTCTGCTTGCAGGACATCTGCTGCAGCAGCCAGCACACCTATGCACATGCCCAGCAGCTTCTCAAGGAGCTAGGAGCCCAGCCGCAGGGCGCCAGATTCAAACGGCTGTCCCAAGACATGGAGGTGTATGCTGCTGAGAAGCTGAGCCACCCCATTGCCTGGAAGATGCATCAGTGAGACTGCCTGACTTGTGTCTCTCTGTTTGCGTGCAATGGCAGTGACCGCTGCTGTAAATTGCATGTCCAGTGTGACCTGCTGGGCTTGCCTGTTGGATTACGGTGACTGGCTCAGGTTGTTATGCATCTTCCTCAGGAGTACAGTGTGAGCATGCCTGTGCATTTACTGTCTCATGGTTGGTAGTTAAATAAGCCTGTCTGGAGGGAACTGACTTGTGTCGCACGTACCCAATGCCTGCTGGCTAAGTATGCGTTATTAATATTATCATTATCATTATTATTACTATCATCATCATCATCATCATCATCATTATTATTGTTGTTGTTGTTGTTGTTGTTGTTGTTGTTATTATTATTATTATTATTGTTAGTAGTATTATTAATATTATTATTATTAACATTATTGGTAGCATAAACCAATTGTATCAGGCAGCAATGAAGCTGTTATGAAACAGCAAAGGCCGGCTGTTGACCCAACACATTGCAGGGGTGGAGGTAGCATAGCATTACGCCCACTCGTCATGCTGTAGGCTCTATCTAGGCTCGCATACATTGGCAGCAGATGCAGAATTTCTCGTGCTGGCCAGTGCCCAGCTTGCTAAGCACTGCTGCATAAGCTGTAGTTAGCATCATGCAAACATTCTGTCTTGTAGGTTCTTTCTGGGCTCACACACATCTGTGGCAGATGCAGAGGTTGCAGTGCTGGTGGCTGACCTGCTGGCAGCTGACAAGGGCCACACCCGCAGCCTCATACCCAAGCTGCACAAGCTGTACTGCACGCCCCCTCATGCACACCAGATACCACCCATGGCGCTGTTACAACATCCCAAGGTATGCACTGTATGCACTGCATGATGGGCTGCTTGACATCTCCTGCTGCATTGCCTTCCATAAGGCCATTTTCACACTGCTGCTTTCATGTTTGAATGACTTCCATAGTTTTGCAGCATGCAAATACCTGTTTGGTCTGAATGGACTTCATCAGCATGGGCAGATGGTAGTGCCAGTGCTGGTCATCCTATGTATTGTAGACAAGCAGGCATCAATCTTGCTGCTGGCATTGCACCCAAGGCAATTGACAGCAGCAGACTGGCTAAAGTACAAGGGCATCTGATGGTGCAGGTGTTTGAGATACTGGTCCAGGGGCTGTTTGAGCCGTCACAACGCCTGCCTGTAGAGACGCAGCGCACCTATGTCCAGCTTCTTGCTACAGCAGCCTCTGCTGTTGATCAAAGGTGAACATTTTGATGTTTCTGGTAGTGTATACAAGCAGATTGTGCATCATGATTTCAACAATTAAAGGTGGCTGACATGCAGTCCTTGACAACGCAAGTGATTGCCACTTTGGTGGCAAAGTGTGCTGTTCTGCAGCCTGATTTGCATCTTGTTGTCCTCAGCAGCAACAGTGTGCCATAACCACTTTTCTTCTATCACAATAACAAAGCAAGCAAGCAAGCAAGCACACCCTTAGCACGACACGAGAAAGGCAGGTTGCCCAGCCAAATGCCTGACCAGGTTGGTGCCGAGGCAATAAACCACCACATTTCTGCATGAACAGCTCGAGCCAACTTGTCACCATGTGCCTGTCTGGTTCTGTGACTGCCAAAGCGCCACTGCAGCACATCCCTGTTGTGAGATCACCTCCCAGTGCACTGCCATAAAGTCAATTTCTTGATGGGCTTGGACATGATGATGTGTTCTGCTGTCCTGACGTAGTGGGATATATGGTGTAGGCAGGAGAGTGGCAGCCTGGATCTTGCAGAGGGGCCTGCTCAGGTGGCAGCCCTGCAGGGGGCCATCAGCCTGGCCAAGCAAGCAAATGAAGGCCACCGGTTCTCTCCTGCTGAGCTACAGCAGGCAGCACAGCCTCTGCAGGTACCACCAAGCCCTGAAGCACAGTATCTGATTGAAGCTTGTCAATAACTCCATCTTGCATGCCTGATGCAGCCAACAGAAGAGCATTGATTGTCAGACATTCATGTGGGACTCATACTGGCAAAACGTCATAAGTCGCTGAAGGGTGTGTTACGTAGACCACATTTCTGATTGTTCCATATCTAACAACCCCAGACATGACTTGACTTGGGTCGGTTTGACTTGACTTGACTCTCAGGTGTTGCAACTATAACAGGTAAATTTCAGGCCTCATTTGAGGTGATTTCATGCCTCAAAGAAGTGCTGATGAAAGTACGCCTGCTATCTGCAGGTGCCATGTGCCGCCATGGGGCTGTTGTACAGCATGGAACAGACTCTGCTGGACAGGCGCATATGGTCCACAGCTCTGGACATGCTGCCTGCACCTGCCTTCCTCACCCTCATGCTTGTCTTGGTCCCACTGCAGCCCCTCATGCACACAAAGGTCAGCCAACGACACCAAATGACTGTGATCTGGATTCCAGCATGATGGCTCTCAAAGCTGCCTTGCCATGTCAAGCAGCAGAATGACATAGTTGGCTAGATGCATGTAGCTGCACAGAAGCTAAGAGGCCTTGTAGCCAGATATATATCTGCTATTGCTGGCTGCTGCTGCACATCTGGTTGGCTTCACAAGCCATGGCCAATGATCATGCAGATCTGTAGTCATGTGGAGTGATAAAAGCTGTGTGCAATGCTGCTGCTTGCCTGCAACAGTTGGCTGAAGTGAGACAACATCAGTGACTTGACACTGCATAGCATACCTGCCACAACAGGAGCACTGAAGGAGACAGCTCCGGGCTGCCGCCTTAGGAGGCTCCCGTTGTGATTGCTGAAGATCGGAAAGCTTTTGTTCTACTGAAAGAGATCATGTACTGCCTGCATTAACATGAGTCTCATGTTAGTGCATGCTGGCTCACAGGGTCTAGGGTTTAGGCATACCTAGAAGGTACCTGGCAAGAGCAATTAGCTGGAATGCCTGTAAATAATTATTGTTATCATTATTATTGTTGTTATTATTATTGTTATTCTTATTCTTATTCTTATTATTACTGCATGCAGATAGTGGGTATTGTGGCTGCTGTCTTGGTGGCCATGGGGTCTAAAACAGATTATGGCACTGGCTTCTTGGATCTGGTGGTGTACCTGCTACAGCAGGGCTGTGTGGGCCCTGTGCTAGCAATGATCTCCAACTGGGCCTCCTCTGGTTCTGCAGACCCACTCCTTGTCCGACACTTCATCTTCAAGACTCTGGCTGTGTGCGGCCCTCCCTACTCAGCGTACTTCACCAGCATGCTCCTGAGGTGAGCTGTGACGTTCCTGAAGCCTGTGTGACACTTTGCCTGTGTAGCAAGTCTGGCAGCAACAAGACTGTCTGTTTGGATTGGAGATACGACTTTGTTAGGCGGTGTGGTGTGCGTTGTTATTCATATGGCATGAGGTGGCGTCGTCACTGCACATTGCTGCATCACTATGCCTTTAATTGCCTCAAGACCCCATGTTATACATTGGGGCTCACAGGGCAGCCCAACATACCCTTGTTTCTACAAGTCGATGCTCAAGGAGGTTATGTTTTCTTTTCTAGGTTGATGCTACGGTGCGGCATCAAAAGGGGGAGGACAAAAGATGACGTTGAGCTGAAGCAGTTACAACAGTTCTGGGCATTTGCCGGTGATGCAAATTTCAGCCCTCCGTTAGGGCAGCAAGAGGCAGCTATGCTGCAGCAGCTTGGCAGCATTAGGTAGCATGTCAACATGGGCCACTCAAGACCTCCAGGAAGGCATGCATGAACAGTGCAACAGAGGAGCATGTGTTGCACAAAGCTGGTTCCAGCTGACACTGCTTTGATGTAACCTGTTGTGTCTCTGCTTTACTGATCTCTCATTGGTTGCATGCAGAACGTCAGGAGTGGGTCAACTTGCTGTTGTTGCTTGCTGACGGTGACTGGTGATGAATACAGTAACTGTTTGTCTATGTGTTAAGTTGCCCAACATGAATCTGTCTGCCTTGCACCTCACTGGGCATGTGGGCTTGTTGAAGACGTCCCCTGTTGTGACGCAGCAAGTGGCAGGTGAAGCCTTATAGCTACGTGCTTCATCACAACGGCCAACGCTCACGCTTCCTGCTATTACAACTCTCAAGTGCGGTGCATCATCCACAGCAAGACAACAAAGCATTTGTTCTTCAGATGTAGCCAGTGTGAGGATGCAGACGCTGAGTTCACATAGACCAAAAGCGCGTGTTGCAGTACACATTAGACTGCAGACCCATGTCACCAAATTGGCAAGGCTGTCCAACAGAGTCCCAAGCCACCACAAGGCCCGATACGCCACCAATACTGTTACATTAGCAACATCTCAACGGTACTATGCCGACCGCAACAATGTGCGCCGAAAGCAGAGCGGACGTGAGCACAGGCGCTACAGAGGTGATGAGGCGCAGCAGCGATAGAGCGGAGCGAGCCTGCGAACATTTATATGACTCGTAGATCCGATTGGCTGATCAGTCCCATACTCGCCCTTTCCCGCCGTGTGATCCAGGATGTTAAAGGGAGACCCTAAAAGTAGGTCAGGCCATCAGCTCGGCAATGCAGCCCTTCCAGCTCTTCAGCTATTGGCAATGCAGCAATAGCGGGAGCAGCAGTGCAGCAATAGCGGGAGCAGCAGTGCAGCTCTGGCATCTCAGCGGCAGCAGCAGCTCAGCTGTCACAGCTCAGCGGCAGCAGCAGCTCAGCTATCACAGCTCAGCTGCACCAGCAGCGCAGCAAATTGCAGCAATATCGGCTCAGACAGCCTTGCAGCCCTAATCAACAGCCTTGCAGCCATGCAGCCATGCAGCCTTGCAGCCTTGCAGCCTTGCAGCCGTGCAGCCGTGCAGCCGTGCAGCCTTGCATGCAGCCATGCAGCCCTAGTCAGCAGCCCTTCAGCCTTGCAGCCCTGATAAACAGCAGAAGTAGCGTGAATTTTGGATTCAAGTCAATGAGCAACATGTATGATCTTTACAAAATATCTAGTGATTTTCAATAATTGTTTTGCATTTGCAAACGTTGGGGAATTTATATCCATTCTTTATAGGAGTTCTGCATGTTTGCAAATGCCCAGTGTACAGCTATTGCCAAATTGCGGTCACCTTGCAGATCTCTTCCCCTGAAGGCCAGTGATGAAGATGTAGTCGTTACAGCAGCATATGGGTCTGCAAACAGTATGTGCATGCCCACAAATTGTGGCATGTCATACCCTGACTGGACGCTGCCATAATTACCCATAGCTACAAGACGAGCCTACTTTTGCCAAAGATAACGTCCTAGTGGAATGACTGAGCCTATGCATCCCTCTGACTTGTCTGGCAACATGCATTCAACAGCATGACACACGCAAGTCGCTCAGACCGTCTGCATTGCTTGTGCATATGCTGCAGAGGTAATCAGCCATTCTGCAAATAGTCAAGGTTGCAATGACTTGCAGGGCATAGAGCCAAATGCCTGCATTCCTGTTGCCATCAGTGCCCGTTGCCATCAGTGCCCCTTTGTTGCTGTATCACACACGCATTGTGGTGTGCCTATACGTGGTGATCCTGAGGCATGCTCTGTAAGTCATCAGGTCACCTGTTCTCTTACACAAGAGGTCCCTCTTGAACAGTTACTACAGCTGTGGAATCAGAACTCAGTCCCTGCAACATGGCACACTCATACAGATGTTGTGTGTACTTGCGATGCTGCAAGCATAATCACAACTTGTTTTGTACCGTAGAATCCGCAGCTGTTTGTTCTATCCAATCTCTCAAAGGGTCTTGGTCCAGGCTAAGTCCAAGAAAGCCCGCAAATATGCCGCCTAGAAACGAGACTGGCTCCTGCAGGTTTCGGCCCGCCATTGCTGGTCATAGTTTGCGCAAGGCAGCCTCTCAACAGACACATGACTTTCAAGGGCTCATGTCCAGTGGGTGGCAAGAGCCTACCTGCCAAGCAGCTTTGTTCAAGTCCAATGTTAGAAACACTTTTTCCGGACCTGTGCTCCCGGCTGTACTTGACGTGGCAAGCAACCGTCCCTTTCGCGAGCGACTTGCCGTGCACCGTGAGACCTGCAGCAGAGCAAGCTTACATTGTCAGGCAACAAAGCTGGGAGACTCGTTCACTCGACCGTACTGACGACGCACCTGCAACTTGCCTTGAGGCTTAGACGCGACTGCGGGATGAGCTGGACTGATGCCTGATAAGCTCAACACACTTTGAACTGCCATGTCACGGGAGATTGACCTGCGCTCAAAGCTTTCTTTGTGACCACGAAACGCAAAGCCACGCTCCGAAACCACATGAACTGCCGTGAAGTACTTGCAAACCATTTCAGCATTCAATTCAAACGTGATTGCAGGTCGGACTTAGCCCGTGCCGGTTGGAGTGCATGTGTGGAGACCAATATTGATCATTTCGCATTGCAACAGCTAAAGTGCACTACACAGATTGGATGTGCAATTCGCAATGAACTGCTGGGTGCATAATAATCATTCAATTGCAATGAGAATACCTGACAGACACTTGCAACAAGCTTGAAACAATGATTGCGTCACACTCAATATACATCAGAGCAAAAACATAAATGAAAGCCAAATACATAGAAGCATAAATACAACCTGACAGTTCCGTGCTGAGCTAGTTTGGTGCACAGTGCACTCACGCCCTAGCAAGCCTACAAACTTCACTGGCATCACATAGCTCGATGAACCCAGTGTTCTCTTCACATTCACTTGGCATTCAAATTTGGATTTATTGGCACATGCACTGGCTCACAAACGCTGTGAGAGGCAACTAGGGTCTGAACTGATGACAATTGGCAGCAAAAAGCCTGCTACAAGAGTGTACATACTTGTCATATCTATCCTATGCTGCAATTGTGACTGAAGTAAGTCCTTAAGTCCTAGCATGGATTAAGTGCACAAACTCGTTGTTGGCTACCAACTTGGAGTTGCTGGTGGTGGTCCCATAGTTGGCAGCATGGGCGGTTGTGTTGCCTCCGTGACAATCATCTAAACCATCACCACCAATGCCCTCCTCATCTTCTTCAATAATGGTGGGGAGTGATTGACCCCTAGGCATTTCATTCAAAAGGAAGCGGATCTGGTTAGCATGCTGTGGAAGGTTCTCGTCTGCCCAAGAAATCAGCCACAATCTAGCCACAGTTCTCAAAGTAGTCAACAAGTAAACCAAAAGCTCCTTGACACCCAGCATGATACGCAGTGTGGTGCAGCCTGCACATAGATAACAGTCATGCTACGTAGTCAAGACAACGAAGTTTGGGGGTCTGCTGTAGATGGCAGACTTGTCAAAAGCACAGCTACATGTGTATGGTCTGCTGCACTGACATTTCAGGCAGGGAGGCATACCTGCTATCATGGTAGCAATTGGTGGCAAAGACAGGGCTCCAGCCACAGGAAGGATGAAACAGCAGACAAAAGCAGAGAGGAAACAAATCCCTACACAAGCAAGCATCAATGCTGAGCAACCCAAAAACTACATCGAGCTTTTGATTACTTATCACAAGGATTACCTGACCAAATAAGGGCAGCACACCCCAGAGGTATTGCCATCCAGCCCATATTCTGCAGCCAAGCAGCATAAGGCCACTGAGTACGCGCCAGACTACTCAAGTCGTACCCGTCAAAACAAGGCGTAATTTCTTACCAGCCATTTGATGTAGTCTTGGCTGTCCCCAAGCAAAGCTTGCGGCCAGAGAGAGAACTCCAGCTGAGGGGCTTTCAGTTGGGGCTCGTGCAAGTGTGCTTGGATGAGGGCACCTTCCAATCGATCAGCGAGCCTGGCGGCAGGACTGAAAAACGCACCAACGAAGCGCAAGACGCATGTGGTTACTCCACCAGCGAAGGCCACCAAGTCCATACCAACAGATTGGATGAGTCGATTGCCAAGCATCGTCTCACTCACTCGGGCGAAAGGAATGTGCTGGTCTATGACGCAGGTCCACAGCTGGTGTAGATCTGTCTCAGCGGCCGTGAAAGGTCGTCTGCGGCTATCACTGCGCGGGAGGTAGCAGTGTCGGAGTCCTGCGATGACTTTATTTAGCACGGCATGCTCAGCTCAGAGTCCTGCTGAGTCAGCCGTCCTTCTCAATGCTCAGTCAATGCTGAGCAGCATCTAAGAGACAAGTGGTACCATGGTATCTGCCAGTCTTCAGCTACAAAGGTCAGCTTTTTCATGGACAACATGTTTTTTGACTCCAATGTCATGGCTTCTTACCTTCGTGACATTAGACCCAGTGCTTCATTGTTTTCACTCATCAAGTTCAGGTTAGGTGCTCACTCACTGAGGGTTGAGACTCAGTCTGACAGATGGTTGACCACCTAGAGAACAACGTGTTTGTCGCCACTGCTCTATGCAAGCGGTTGAAGCTGAGCAACATTTCCTTTTTGACTGCCCTTTTAACAGCATCATTAGAGGTCAGCACTTTTCGTTATTTGGCCCAAACTACCAACAACGGGACATTAGGCTCTTTTTCGAACAGAACTCCCACCAGCTTGGTTTTGTTGCACACCACATACACCTGTGCTCTCAAGCCAGGATGTCTGATGAGTCACTACTGGCTCCACACCCCAGACTGTAAGTTATAAATTGAAATACTCACGAGGTCAGGGCTGCAGATCAGTCTTGTAACAAGACTCTTTCCTTAGTCTTGTTGGCTGGCCAGCTGGCTGGCTGAAGCCATGCAACCCCTCTTTTGCATTGCACTTCTACAACACGCTGAAACCACACACATCCGCACGCATGTGCAGCAGAATGTTGCTAGTCACAGATTCAAAAACGACTTTCTGCATAACACATCTAGCCAGTCTTGAATTTGAGCTTGACCTTGAGCCCTGTTCGTTTGGTTGGAGGTCTGTCAACAGAGGGTGCATGCTCCTGCTTGACTGTAGTGGGCTGATGCTGAGCTGCGAAGTCACTGCCATCAGCATCTCTTGCACCAGCTGCATGGTAGCCAGCAGTTTGGTTAGGACCAGCATCAGATTCACCATCACCATAGCCAAAGTGATGCTTCTGTTCTGTGTCATCAGCTTGAAAGCCCTGCCACTCTGACTTGACAGGCTCTGCCTTTGGCTCAGGCTGATTATCCCAGCTGTAAGGTTGAGCAGCAAGACCGCCTTCAGGAGTGATGCTTCTAGATCTGTTGGCTTTTTTGGCTGCCCTAGCAGTGCCATGCCCTGGGATTGAAGGGGCCTCACTGACAGCCCTGCTGGAGTTGCCCTGTCCTGTGTTGGTGGCCTCATCAGCCAGATTGGCATCTGCATGCCAAAGCGCAATCTCAAGCAACACTTGCATCCAATCAGCCAGCTGAGATTCATTGGCATGTATGGCATCAGCCGGTCTGTACAGCATGCATCAATTTTGTGAACTCAATCTGTATCAACAGTCTGCATCTGGGCTGTAAAGATCTCGGCAGAGGGCAAGTGCTGTTGCCACAGACAGACGAACAGATACACAGTCATGATGCACTGCATGCAAACACTTCATGAGACGCAGCATGCAAGGTATACCTACTACTTCTTCTTCCATGTCATCTTCATCGCCAAGGGGATCCTCATTGCCATCTTCTGTGTGGCTCTCTGTGACACCAGACACCTCTGGCTGCTGCACCATGCTTTGCTGGCCTGCCTGGTGCCTCTGGTCCTCTTCATCCTTCAGCAATACATCAGCAGAGCGCTTGACCCCCCGAGCCTGCCTGTCTTGAGCCGCCTATACAAATCGGATTATGAGGTAATGACAGGCAAAGGAGGTCAACATGGGTGGGACAGGGTGCAACAGATTGCTGAGAGCTGGAGAGATGAGCTACACGTGGCAAGTACAGCAGCAAGTAGTTGTCTGATATGTTGACCAAATTGAACAGACTCTGCTTTCAAATGTGGTTGATGACTTCCAAGACTGCCAAGTAAGTTGCAACAAACAGGGCTGTAAGCAATAGCTATCTTGCATGCATGAAACTGTTCAGCTAACCAAGCAGCAACACCTCAACACTCCATACAAAAAACATGACAGCAACCACTATTGGGAAGCCCGCAAAAGGGCAAAAGTCATTGATTGTGTCAGATCGGTGCGGTCAGATGTCATGCTGCAGTGAAGCTGGCACACCTGAGAGGCATAGTGCTGAGTCTGCAGCACAACAGGGCGGCGCGCCTGGCCATTTGCAAGGCCAGGTACATTGGCCATGGCTGCCATGTCAGCAATGAGGTGAGGCTTGTGCTTGCTGGTAGCAACAAGAGTGTCGTGCACATCCTGCTGGTCAAACAGCAACCACTCTGGCACCTCCCCCATACCTGTAGCAAAGACAACTCCCTTGATGATACTAGTGGCAAGCAAGAAGTGATGCAGAAACTAAAGTTTGGTGCTTGCTGGTAGCCACCAGTACCGCTGACAACATATGATCTTTATAGTTCACCGCAACCTCTTTTGCATGTGCTGACACAGTTGCTACAGCACTTGATGTGATGTGATGTGATGTGATGTGATGTGCTGTGCTGTGATGTGCTGTGGTGTGACATGATGTGATGCAGTCAGGTGAAAGAAGCCGCTTCTCAGCTTTCACTTGCATGAGGGCAGCTGACAAGACTTCTGCTGCCACCTCACACTAAAGTGACCATGCTTTCTATTTGAGCAGGCGGGCTCACCCATGGGTTGGCTTGTAGCATCCATTTCAGCGTCAATGGCTCGGAAGGTGGCCAGCTCTGCTGGGCCACGGGCCAGGCGCACGTTCAGCTCATCATCTGTGGGCACCTCATTGTGGGCTCTCTGCAGATTCTCCTCATCCTGCACCCATGTACCTCTCACTCAGCATGGCTGTGACAAAACTTGCTGACAGTGATGCTATCACAAGTCGTGCACTACTGATCGATGTATTGCGGCATCAGCTGCAAGCGCCACCCTCTGCTCGAAATGTTGCCTGATAGTGTAGGCGCAATCAACTCTGCCATGACAAGCAAGGGAGCACGGCTGGTGATGATGAATGTGGCCACACCATGAGGTGAAGGTGAGCAAAGGGCAGCGCCTGCAGCTGATGCATTGGTTGTGCATAGGCAGCAGCCTTGCTTGTCAACCGAGATATGTCTCTGTCAGCCATTGATCGCTGTACACTGTCACCAGGTCTGTCACTGCTATACACTGTAACCAGGTCTGTGATTGCTGTACACTGTACCCAGGTCTGTGATGACATGAAAGACCACACCTGAAGGAGGGCTTCCAGGGTCTGTTTGCGCTCCTCCATGCTGGTCTGCATGTCAAAGCGGCCGGCGTCAATGACCTCATTGGCCATGTCGATCTTCATCTTCTGGATGTTGTTGCGCACCAGGGACTCTATGCTGTCCGCATACCGCCGCTTACGAGCGGTGCTGTAAGCTGCCTGCAGCCGCACATGTGATAGCTGCTGAATGTCCCAGGATATACATCACCTGATGTTCGATGCCATCTGACCTGTCAGGTCTGAGACACTGTGGGTACAGTGCTCACTGTATTCCTCACTGTTAGCAACACCATAGTATGTGGGCAATCTGCAAATAGGCAGTGCATGTGTGTGGTGCCATGAAATTCTGTATGGGCCTCACACTCACACAAAGCACACAGGATTGGAAAGGGATTGTATACCTTGCTGTGCAAACGTGATAGATGTGCACAGACTGGTTGTACAGCTCTCTGTGCTTTCCAGACAAATATGCTACAAAATGCATTTGTGCAAGCAGGCAGACCAGGTGCATTGCAATCAACAACACAGCTCCAACAAAGCAGCATGTAGCACAGTTGACTGCCATGCTGTTCGGCAACGCCCACCTGTGCATCATACATGGAGTCATCAGGGGCATCTGCAACAGCCTCAAAGTGGATCACCCGGACCTCCTTGGTCTGCCCAATCCTGTGGGCCCTTGCAATGGCCTGCTCCTCATTCTTGGGGTTGGGGTCGGGGTCATACACCACCACTGTGTCGGCTGTCTGCAGGTTGAGCCCCCTGCCTGCCGCCCTGATGCTCAACAAGAAGATGAAGACCTCGCTGTTGGGGGCATTGAAGCGCTTAATGGCGGTTTCCCTACAACATGAATCAGCGGTGGTGCTGACATGGGGTAATGACACACCATTCCGGTCATGCTAACAGATTCATGTTACTAGCTTGCTAGGTCGTGGAATAGATATGGGAAGGCATGAGTGATACCTGCAAATGAGGACAACATCATGTTGGTCAATACACATTCTGTCATGCTGCATACAGAATGTGGCAACAGATCTGCAATGCTTTGCAATTAGGCTGTGCACAATGGGTCACCTGTCTTCCAGAGCAGTCCCGCCATCAATCCTGGCATACTGCATGGCCTCAGCCCCTTCTGCTCCAAAGCGCCTCCACCTGATGTAGGCCTCCAGCAGGTCCAGCAGCCGTGTCATGGTGCTGAACAGCAGCACCCGATGACCGGTGCGGTGCAGCTTGATGAGCAGCCGGTCCAGCACACACAGCTTGCCACACTGCCGCAGCAGCTCTGCCTGGTTGGCGCCGTAGTCGGGGGGGTAGCTCAGGGCAGGGTGGTTGCACACCTTACGCAGCTCCATGCATTTGTTGTTTAGAGGGGCGAAGTTGTGGCGGTGGGATTTGCCGATGCGGGGGTCGAAGGGGGAGAGGCGCAGGGTGCCTGTGGCTTTGACCCAGTCGTAGACCACGCTCTGGTAAGCTGTCATGGCCACATGCACAGTCAGGGCCACCTGCACCACCATGGGTATTTGTCTTTTGCATGGCTTTTTGCGGTCCGTCTGTCTTCGGATTGTGTTTGAGAGTCATTTTGGTGTCATGGAGGTACAGCAGCTCAAGACAGGGATTGCATCAGATACATGGGTGCAGCAGCTTCAGCTCAGCTGATGACAGCATTCCCCTGTTGGCTGTGACGGCGACACACACGCAAAGTACATATGATTGACTGAACAGCGAGGATGATGCAGATGCAACAATCAGGCCCATGAACTGAGCATACAGATTGCAATCCTGGTCCCTCCTGCAGCAGCTTGTCATACACATTGTGCTGAAGCAAGCAAAGCCGGCATGCTCCAACGGTAGACGTTTTACAACCTTTGGTATGATGGCAAGAGCCTACAGCAGGCATCATAAGTCTGCTTACACACATTTGCATTCCTGTGGCCTTGAACATTGATGTGCATCCCAAACTGACACATCAACATCAGTCACCATACCGTCAGGGATTGCACACCCAACTTT
>JAABUP010001475.1_pt1 | contig 49422 bp, 69 predicted proteins | sample 5559201 | NCBI WGS metagenome assembly JAABUP01 (sample SAMN10711887, study PRJNA513373) | rock metagenome | isolation source: Antarctica rocks | place: Antarctica | reverse complement strand
TTGATCCAAACGTAACCACTTTGGTCTTGGCCAGATTGACACTGAGTTGCCTTTGATGACAGAACTGTTGCAATGCGTCAAGCTGCCTCTGCAGCCCTGCTGCTGTTGTAGACATAATGATGAGGTCGACCGTAATGTGGTTCTGTCTGGCTGTAGTATCACACAACGCTAAGTCGAATAAACCAACGTCTTATTGCACTGGCACGCCCGCAAACGTTTCATCTACATGTGAACACATCCTGCGAGCGCTGAAGCTTTGTTGCAAGGGCGTCCGAGTGCAAAAGCCAGCTTGCCATGTTTGAACACAGACTCATCTGAACTTCTTGTTTATCTTGCTTTGGCGCCAGCACGCAATGCTGAGACTTCACTCTTAGCTTCGGATGGTTCGACGAGCTGCACGATTTCCAGTCAGCCCAGGTAAATGCCGCTAGTCGTCATACAACTCTGGGCTGATCTGTCAACTCAGTGCGTAAACGGTGTGGCAAACGGGTGAGCCTAAGCTCTGTCTAATACTCGCCTGCTTGTGATCTTGCAGACTCGACCCCTGAGCCGCTTGGTCTGGCGTCAGACAGCAAAGCAGCTCAACCTTCAGGTAGTATTGGCAGACTTGGGTCCACAGCTGTTGCGCTGTTACTTTGCTCGATGTGATTGCTTGATGCAGACAACCTCACATCTGAAAGACCCAGGCACGAGGCAACATCTGCCAGAGCAGTGGCAGCTACCAGTCCTGCAGAGGCAGACAGCCATGCTGCAGAGCCAGACAGCAGTGCAGAGTCAGACAGCACAGCTGCTAAGTCAAGTCAATCAGCGCCTGACAGCAGGGCAGCCCATACCTCTGCTTATGACAAGAAGCGAGGACGGCAAATCAGACGTGCTAAAGCCAGTAAGCTGAGAGCACTGAAACAAGGACGGCAGGTCAGACGTGCTAAAGCCAGCGCTGTGAGCGCACTCATGAAGATAGAAGACCGTAAGAATGCTGGTCATGCCAAACTATGCAGCAGCATCCTCCTGTATCAGTCTGTGCATGGGCCAGTTAACGTAGCTGCAACTTCAAAGGTTGATGCAGCATTCAACATGAAGGGTGGTCTCAGGCAGATTTATGAGCTTGCAGATGAGCATGGCTGGCAAAGTGGTCGCAGTGATCCCTCAATGCTCATTTTTGTTAGTAAGTGGATCAGCAATCTTCTTGGCAAAGACAGTCAGCAGCTAGAAATTGCAAAAAAATACCAGGTAACATGTTACCCAAGCTTGCAGCTTGCTGTGCAGCACATGACCTTGACATAGCAGCATTGGCATACAGGAACTCCACAGGAGCTGATGAGATCCTTGGAGCGCACTCCTCTCAAGGATGTTGTGCTTGTGCTGGCACCTACCTGTGTTGCCAAGCAAGAACCACTTCAACAAAGGTGTACCACCTCTTTGGTGGCCGCCTGTAGTGTCATTTGAGGTCTTTACCAGCAAAACACAGGGTGACTTGGTTGTTCTCCTGACAGCCCTTCTGATTCTGTGCTAAATTGAAATCTGGTCTGCTAGATGACTTCAAGAGAGCTTTGCAAAGAGAGGAATTGGTATGCTCTGTCATCCTTCTGGTTTGTCATCCTCACATGGCTGCTGTGCTTGAGCTGTGCTTGAGCTGTGCTTGACCTGTGGACTGCTTGCATGAGGATCCGAAAGAGTGCAACATGCAAATTTACTTGGAGTTTGCTCTTGTGTTGCTTTGCAGATGCTGACGTCAGCTTGTTTTGACAGGTGCATTCAACACACATCAGTGCCTCAAAAGGCTTCTGTTATCCTTGCAGGTTTGACAGCTAGGATTTAGAGACCTTGCAGCAGCTTCTGGACCTACTGAGCACAGGCAAAAACAGAAGACAGGTGTATCGTCTATGGATTCAAGAGATCGGCAGCAGCATTGTCTGAGCCAGTTCAGCCTGAGTCAGAGCAGCCTGAGTCAGCACAGTCTGAGTCAGAGCAGCCTGAGTCAGCACAGTCTGAGTCAGATCATGCCGAGTCAGCACAGCCTGAGTCAGCACGACCTGAGCCTGCACAGCCTGAGTCAGCACAGCCTAGGACCATGCAGCATGTGCCTTCAAAGCGTGTGCCAACAAAGCCTGTGCCAGCAAAGCATGTGCTAGTAAAGCATGAGGCAGCAACGCGTGTGCCAGCAATTTCTGTGCTGGAAAAGCTTGTGCATGCAAAGTGCACGCATCCCAACCAGAAGCAGGTAGTGAAGAAGTGTGCCAGCATGTTCACAATCAGTGGTCTGACAGCTGAGCAGCTCATCATGGTCGATCCAGTACCATTAGACGTGGTGCATCACTGCTGCGTGTGTCTGTCGATATGCAGTATTTTAAACACCTATAAAGGCACAGCGGCCCTCGCATGTGGAAAATCCCGTACAGTCATTCTAATGTCATTGAAGAACTTCTTCACTGATAAGGAATAGCTGCGGCTGTTTGATAACTGTAAGCATGCATGCACAGCCCATGGCCAGTCAATATGGTCTACATCGTGCATGTCATGCATTGCATATGCAGTTGGCACTGTTATATTCAGTTCGGTCGAAGATTGTGTCTTCCAGAACAGGTGCGGCTTTTGCAACACAGTCCAAGGACAGTCAGACATAATATCACGCAAGAGTACGTAACAGCGCATGCAGCAGCTGTGGCACTTTTATATGCATGATGCTACTTAATACGAGCAAGGAAACGTCGGTGCCTGTAGATTGTCTTCACAATCAACACGGCTGTGCTATGCCTGTCAGGAGTCATAGCCAGATGACTCACTGCCATCAACGATGACAAGTCATGCAACATTGCGCATGTATGTGCGTATCCGTCCTGTGTCACACTTTCTTTGCATGTGGTACTGCGCATGCGAGTTGGCTACAGCTGCATTGCAGCAACTGTTGTCACAGCCCCTGCATGCAGGTTTACGTGTACAAGGGATTACACGACTGTATACATGTGCCATTTGAAAATGATTACATGCATGCTCCATTGGGTGTGAGCCATTACTATGGCTGCAGCAGCGGCTGTCCAGTATATACATATTTGTGCACATGCAAATGCTCTGACGCTTCCCACTGCACACGTTGGTCATTGTAAGATGTGCAGATGCCTATCTAAAGATACTCTGCTTCCAGCGCAGGTGACGCGCAACATCAATGCCATGAGCAAAGTATCTGTTCTATGGCAGAAATGTCAGCTGCCCCATCAAAGCACATTGCTTCTGCACCAATGCCAGCTGGGAGTTCTGCCACACATCAGTGAATGTAACCACCTGTGTGACTTGAGGCCATGATAACAAAGCAAAGTGGGCTTGCACAATCAGCCAAAACACTCGCCCGCTGCTCACAAATCTGAGAGTTGAGGGGAGACAAACATGGTTGTCTCTTGATGTAAAATGCATAAGCACACCAGGGAAGTGGGTAGCATCAATGACCCATTGCACAATCCTGAACCACTCTGGCTTGCGATTGAGCGCATATGTCATTGCATGACAGCTGTTCTCGTACATTTTGAGGGGGAGTGGGCCAGTCTACATATATGGCCTCAAACAGTGTACGTGGTGATTCTGCATCTTTCATAGCAGCGAATGCAACACAGTTGCTGCAGTCCGAGCAATAGACAAAGAACAGAGCTGTCTGTGTTCGTACTGCTGCTTGCTGCATGTGGAACCCGTACCCTGAGAATGGTAGTCTGCAGCATACCTGCAAACACACCAAGCTGCATCAGGTAGCACTGGGTTAATTGTGCAGATTGCATGCAAATATCAAGCAAGCTGACTGGCTGTACTTCGATCATGTGGAAAATGTACGACTGGACATTCTGTCTGGTTGCTGTGCAAGCAGTAGCAGCACTCCACAAAGCACCACGACCACACTTGACATCATTAGAGACACAGGGACAGCAGATGTCTGGCAAGGTCAAGCGGCCATCAGCTCTGTCAGACGTGACAACTGCCTTTCATGCATCAGCATGTGTATGGCGAGGCTCTGCAATTGGAGCCTGTACACATGCAGAGACCAATAGCATGGCGAGCACATTGGAAAGCATTGCATGTGCACAGCACAAGCGCGTACATTAGGACCTCACCTGTGAGATGCTGGTTACACGCCGTTGCGCACTGCTTCTACCAGATACGAAGCCAAAATTGTGCAACCAGGCTTCTTCTCTGTCTTCTAGAGATGCAGCTTCTGTTGCTGTATCGCCCTGAATAGCTTTGACATGTCTGCATGTTCTCTGTGTTGGGCAGGTGAGGCATAGCAGCTCAGCCACTTTGCACTCTACTACTAATGCAGCCATGCAAGGGTCGCCAACAGGAGAGACAGAGTTGAAACCCTGCAATTGCTCTGGCACTAATACTGATTGAACAAGCACAGTGTCACAGCTACCCTCTGCTTTCAGGTCTTCAGCTGGCTGCCTGGTGGCCAAGCCCATCAGGCATGTGTGCTACCACCGGCAGAGGACCTATCAATCAGAAGTCCTACTTGCAGACAATGCAGCAAATCAAGTAGTTTGTGCAGTGCACCATGCATTTCACAAGCCACACCTTGAATATCGAGGCTCTCAAGGTGTGGCTTGTGAAATATTCAAAAACTTGTCTGCTCTGCCCTCAAGCCACTCTGACAGATGCTCTGGGAACTCAGCATTGGCAAACATGCTGCGTGCACTTCTTAGCTGATGGCAGTCGCACTACCATGTAAGCTGCTGTCTGTCCTCAATTGAAACCACACGAATGCCTGGCAGATGGAATTTCTTGACACTCAACTTGCAAGCTGCTGGGTCCCAGTCAGGCAGGCAGAAACATGCCTGCTTTCCCCGACATCTGAACGCAATGTACTAGCATTGATCCTGACTGGCTTCTGAATGGCATGCAGGCAGTTCTGAGGACGCTGTTGTGCGGTCTCACAAGCTCCAGGTACTGAGTGAACGCCAATATGTCACAGATGCTGGTGGCCAGCCTACAGCAGACAGTCTTGATGTGTTTAACAATCAGCAGATCCTGAAGTCAGCCAAGCAAGGCATGGATCATCTTGACATGCATGACTTCAGAGGCATAGCGACTACTGCAGGCAGCAGTCAGGATGTTGTGACAGACAACCTATAGGTCACAGCTGATGGAGCACATGTAGCAGCTGTTCAGTTAGATGTCAGCTTACAGGCAGGCAGAAACACACAGAAGGCAGTGTTGCTGCACAGTATTGGATGTCTCAGCTGAGCTCACACAGCTGCAGCATCTAAACAAATTGGCTTTCACTGATGGCCCCATCAAGGTGATGTACAGCCAGATGGTTCGCTAGAGCTGAAGTACTTTTGCTCCGAAGGGCCACATGCATCCAAGCCGTACATCATGCAGTATGTACCTCTTGGAGACGTCATGCAGCGGTGCAGCATTAACATCCCCAAGAAATGTGGCTGCAGCTGTTATGTCAAGGCGAGGGCAGCTTCCCAGACTTGTTCCCTGTCAGCAGAAAGCCTTTTACAGCAGACACAGCTGTACACAAGGCTGTCATTCAGCAGCAGCATAGTCACACTGCTCAGACACAGAACATTGCAGATGCCATCAATGATTGCCCTTTGATCAGCTCGCAGCAAGAGGCCACAGCAGAAACCAACAGCCAGTCAAATAATAGGTTGGTGATGGTAGACTTTGTTGACCAACAGCCAGTCAAATAATAGGTTGGTGATGGTAGGCGTGAGCGTGATTGTAAATAACAATAGAGTGTAGTTCAGTGTCAAGCATGACTTTCTCAGACAATGTTGGCTAGTCTCCAAATCTGTTCGCAACACTGCTGTCATGATTCAAAATAGACTTTGACTGGAGCATGTGCTTGCTGATTCTCTTGACCCTCCCTTGGTGAGGTGCCTGAAATCTGTTGCTTTGTGCCTCTGTAAACCTCCCCTGAGGGTGACATGCCTTGTTTGAGAAACTGGATGTTCATTTTTTGCAAGAGTGTCAGCGCCTCTGTCAAACCACTCAAAATCTGTAACCACCCTGAAGGTGTTGGTGACAGTGCAGGACCAGTGCATCAGGTAAGCTTGGACTGCTCAGACTGCATTGAAGCGATACGCTATGAGGCAGATAGCACAGCAAGGTGTTTTGTCAGCACCGGCTTCTATGAACTGCCTTACCAAGTCAATCAAACCTGGTCTGATTGGTTCGCTTCAGCGACATTCCGACTCATGCAAGGGGTTTTTAGACTCGTTTGTTGTAATGGTACCTGTGCCAGCTAGCTGCCCGTTGTATTGAGTTCAGCAAGCTGAGTCTGAGTGTGATCCAACTCAAGACATTTCACAACAGGCGCAACGATCTCGCCGTGCGCACGCCAAATGGAAGAACAAACTCAAGGCGACACTTGGGCAAAAGCATAGCGCCTTGCAGCGGAATCGTCGCGCGCAATGTTCGCGGAAGTGACTGAGTGCTGCGAATGTCGAAATTCGTCTAAGTGCCAAAGTCCTACTGGCCTGCGATATACCGAAAATGGTAGATTAGGGTCAATTAGACTGGTACCCGAGAGGACCGTATTATGGTTCATGTACTTACTCGTCTTGGGCAAGTTCGCAAATTTCATGAGCATGGCATATGCGCCTACAGTACCTGTTTTAGCTAGCCTTGGCCGCGGCACCACATCTGATACAGCACGACCTTCGGCGCCGCAACTGTGTTAGGGTTCTCGATCCCTGCTTAAAGGTCGTTGCGTTTGTGCTAGTAGCCTAAATTTCTTTCCGCGCATTCGCATGCTTATATTCTTTGCCCTGTCGCCGACGGTCACCATCGCCAACTAGTTGGCTTTCGGGACACGTCTTGCTGTCTCCTTTGACTCAGTAAGTTTGCAGTCTTTGCTGAGAACACCGTGACTGATACTCACCATCAGTTCTCACCTTCACGTTCGTAAAAGCAATGCTGAGACATTGTGAAATCTCTCAGATGGCTTGGGACCAAATCCAGATGATTGATACCGCTCAAATGGTATGCTTTTAGGCTTTATCCTTTTAATTTTTACTCTGGTCTGCAGCACAGATTTGCAAGTGAGTTAGGCCTGCAGCAAACAACAGTTGATGTCGCAGTGTATTCACAAGAATACTGAGCTGAAGCACACATACAACTGACATGTCAGCTGTGTGCAGGTTGCAGATTGTGACATCTCAGCTTTGGAGGCTGTAATTGATGTCTTGCTGTCCTGTGACATTGCAAATGAGGACGCATACAGCCTTTGCATGCACAACTACCTTCAGATCTTGCAGCCGTTGCAGCTTGCTCTGGAATACACGTGGGATCTGTACAGCCAAAACACAGCAATGCATGGGACTACAGCTAGATGCCTCACAGCGGCAAGCGCTTTCAAGGGTGCTCTGCAGCGATATGCAAAGGCAGCCCAAGCTGAAATAGAACATGTGGCAGTGACGCAGATCAGCAATGCAGGCATTTCACAGTCTGAACAGCTGCGAGCGCAACTTCGACCTCTCAAGAAGCTGCATGATGCCATGCGAGCAACCTTGAAGGTACTGCACAATAGTTGATTGGTCAGTCAAGTCATCAGCACCAACACATCTCAGCTGCTCACAGATACAACTGTTGCTGGTAGTAGTGCGACTTGTTGCAAACAAAGTTGGGGCAGTGCAGTTGTGACTTGATGCAGGCAGAAGAAGCCTTCAACCAGCATAGGCACTTTGTCTTCAGGTCACGCAGAGTACCTATTGGTTGGGCTGCTCTGCACAATGTCAGTATTTCAGATCTGGTATGCAGTACCTACTTTGATTGCCGTGTCGATCAGGCTAAGTCTTGCACGTCCATAGCATCTGATCATGATGTGTCGCACATTGCTGCCTTGTGCCAACACATACCGCCAATGATGTGCTTTCTCAAATGAGCAACTTCAACCAAGTGCTTGCTAGCTAGAAGTTTCTGTAATTTTTACACCATCTTCTCGATAGAATTGTGCGTCAAGCAGTCAGTTCTGCCGTGATCTGCCACATGCCCCTTGACATACAGCAAGCATACATATTTGTTGCAGAACAATGAAACGCTAAGTGGGCTGTGTATACAGGACAATGGTGACAGCATGGAAGCACTGTTCAGTGTGCTTCCTATGCTTGCTTATGGAGACATCAGTCAGGAGGCTTGGCAAGATCTGCGGGCAGGTGACTGCATCCACTTCATACAGCTGGCACAGCGTGCAGTCAGATACATGCTGTCTGAGGCTGATGCTGCTCATGTGAGCCTGGTGAGACGCAGTGCAACACAAAAAAATGGCAGTGCGTTAGACCCATTGCTACTCAGCACGAAGTGTGCTGGCAGAATATGATTCAACCTGAGGCTATCATCTGCATCTCACTTTTGAGCTGTTTACTTTCAGATCCTCCACAGGACATACATCACGACGCAGATTCTTATATACTGATGGTTGATGGTCCCTCTGCTGTGCAAGTGCATGCTGCTTGTGGCCTTCTGGTTTGCATGCCCATCAGCCAAACAGCATCAAACAGTGATTTCTGTCAGATCATAGCACTGGTAGACCAGAGCAGAGCCTGCCTAGACGCTGTGATATCTTTCTGCAGCAAGAGGCACGTCAGCAGCTGCACAGACAAGAAAGGGCTGCAAAGCGGCTGTATCAACACAGCAGGAACTGCTTCCACCAACTGAAGCGGGCGCAGCAGGCAGGCAGGCTACCAGCAAGGAGAGTTCCCTCAACTGACGAGGCTGAAAGGGCAGAGATGCAGGCTGAGCCTTCAGTGCTGCCAATGCAAAGGGCAGATGTAGAGGCACAGGTGCAGGCAGTAGTGTCTCAGCCTGGGCAGCCACGCCCTCCATCTCCAATTAAAGGTAAATGGAGATTGAGTCTATTGGGTCTTCTTTGGTGAGCACATGAAGGATTGGCAGGTATAACACTGGCATTCAGCACTCATAACGTAGCCAGCCTGGCTGCAGTCGCACTACAGCCTAGCTGAGTATGTGATGTTGTCTGTGCCACGCATTATTGCATCGTTGATATTGCAGGTCACCACAGATTGGCTTACTACTGACATGCAAGAAGGCCTGCTAGATGGGCGCATCTGGAAGGAACTTGTTGCAGACTGTGGATTGGACCCATGTGAACGTCCACAGGTATGCTCGGCACAGTCCTGGGAGCTTTATAGACGGCGCACATGCCATGTGGTGTGTTGCTGGCATCTATGCATACTGTTAGAGCCATTCATGTATGCTGCAAGGTGTAGCATTGCGCAAGGAGGTAAATCAGTCGTAGCAGCCTGGGAAAGTCATTGCCTTGTCACCTGACATTGACCATGTTTCTGCATTGCTTGTTGCAAGACATTCAGCTGCGAGATGTACATTTGCTGTGAGGACCTGCTGATTTGCAGGGTATGTGACTGAGGGTCTTGCTGATGTTGCAGGCAACTTTGTTTCACCAGTTGGGCATGTCTAAGGCAGATTTTACAAAACTAGTGACATCACGCCGCAGCAATGGTCTGCTTCAGCTGCGAGTGCCCACCATACACAATAAGCTGCACTTCTTCAAGGACGAGATTGGGCTGAGCGATGAGGAGATGCGCAAGCTGCTGGTCAAGTGCCCACGTATCATGGAGCATAAGCTGGAAAGCACAATGCGGCCGCATCTTGACTTCCTGCTGCTGCATGGTGTCCAGAAGGAAGACCTGGGAAAGGTTAGCCACTCCTCATGTCGGCTCTGCATGGCATCTCTTGTGCTTTGTGCGGCAGTCTGCATGCTTTGTTCTGGTGGGACCTGTGCTTGCACCTGGCAAGTGTGTCACCTGCAAATCAGGGTCCCCTGTGACCACCACTTTACATCCCCTGTGACCAGGACTTTACATCCTGTCGTTCCACTTGCAGTGGAAGCCAGCAGCTGTCAGCACGTTTGCTGATGTTGTATGCCACTCAAGTGCACACATCCTTGCCGCTGCCACTGCTGCTGCTTGGTCCCCATGTATGGCGACTGACCAAATGCTGCTTCTTGCTGCTAGGTTGTCCAGAGCGCGCCGCAGATATTTCAGTTGAGTATACAAGACACACTGCAGCCGCGCACTGTCTTTCTCAGAGATCACCTGGGCATCTCCACTGAGGGCCTTGCCAAGATCCTGGTCAGGTAGCCTAGCATGCACTTTCATGGTACATGCTGCCTGTTTGCTGCTTTGCCACATGCAGTCAGAGGTCAACTCTGACTTGTTCAATAGCGGTTGGCTGCCAAGCGTGCATGCAGAGTCACACCTTGCAACGGTTTAGAGGAGTCAGTGTCAAAGCTGTAGCAGATGGGGTGACATGTTGAAATGTGAATCGCAGGCAGCCAAGCGTGCTTACCTACAGCACACAGTTCATGCAGGAGAGAGTGGACTTTCTGACAGCCAGTGGCATGCCGCTGGAGAATGTAGCCAAGGCTATTGTCTCTCATCCCCAGGTCACCTCTTGCCTCATCCTGCTGTCATCACGTATGGTCCCATAGGGCCTGCCTGCCCAGCATGTTCATGTGAGCCACATGCCACTGTCACGACTCATTCAGTGCACAATTGGTCACTTGTCTGTACCCAAGGCAGTGTTGTTGCAACAGCATACAGGCACATGTGCTGCTGTTACCCTGTAGAGTACAGCAAACTGGCTATTGCCATGATTATGGCCAACGGTTTCCTAGCTGTGCGCAGGTACTGCACTACAATGTAGACAGCATGCAAGAGAAGCTGCAGTATTTGAAGGAGATTGGCATGGGCAAGCAGCAGGTGGCTCACAGCATCTCGCGCCTGCCCCAGCTGCTGGCACTGGATGTGCGCCACAACATGAGGCCCAAGTACAACTATCTGCAGTCTCAGATGGGAGGCGATGTTCAGACCCTCTGCAGCTACCCGGCCTTCTTCTCCCTGTCACTGCCCCAAAGGTATGCAAGGCTGTGCTCACAGGTCTACATTTGCATGCAATGCTCCATGCGGATGGGCCCCGGACACAACAGGTTGAGCACCATGCAGGCTGTGCTCACCATGTCAGATGTGCATTTACATGTCTTGGCATTACCATGCTCTGTTATAGCTCGTCATGAAGAGGAGTCAATTGATGAATCTGTTGTCGGCGTGCAGGATCATCCCTCGGCATAGATATCTCCAGATGGTACGAGCAGAGCCCATGAATCCCTTTCCAATGGGATATCTGAAAATGTCAGACGTGAAGTTTGCTTCCAGTGTGGCAAACACATCCTTGCCCAGATTTGAGAGCTTCAGAGCGGACCTGTTGAGTGGTCACAGACTCACGAGCTGACAGCATGAGTGTCAAGTTGATGGTTTTGCAAATGCAAGCAGACCTGCATTCACGTTTGCCAATAAGCTTGCAAGCAAGCTTGCAGAATATCTTCTTAGCAGAACACAGGCATTGATCTGCAGCAGCGCCCTTTGCCAATTTTTGCGCTGACTGGCTGCATTGTACACTATACTCTCTTTGGATATTGGTTTTTGCTAAATATTATAGACACTCATCAGTATAATGGCCTTCACGCAGGCTTACTCAGAGAAACCCAGCTTGCAGTTTTGAGATATCAGCAAGATTAAGACTGAGCCGATAGCAATTCTGACTGCACATAACGTCTGTCATGCTGTCAGCTAATGCTTAATGTTGTTGCTGGCCCCAATCTACTGCCTGTACCGTCCCAGAGGAATGTCTGGCAGCATTTTGTTGCTTCCTTGAGACTGATGATTCAAGGTGAGGCTTCGTCTGACTCTTGATGCATAGGCACACCTTGGTGAGGTGGCATCTGAGAAGCCTCCCACATTTTGACATCTAGGTGAGATGACAATTGCGTCATTAAGACACTTGGTGCTGACAGGTAGCAACTTGGCAACTGGCTGTGGCTTTTGTACTACTGCTGGCTTGATATCTGCACATTTCAGCACAGGAGTCACATATTGCGCATGCACCCTGTCTGCAGGGTGGCCACATCATGTGACACGACATACTGCACCTATGACACAGAACTGCAAAGCAAAACACATCCACCAGAAACTGTGCGTTGCCCATGGATGGCAGTGAGGCAATCTTGTCAAAACAGACAGCCGCTGCATTGTTATTCGACAACAATTCTGTGCATAATCGCATCACTTCATGCAGAGCCATACAGGTGGCGGTTTGTGCAACAGCAGTCTGCCTGACCCATACCACACTGGCCACAGTGCATGGCATTCTAAATTGTGAGTCGGTCTACATCACAGTCATCAGGCAGAGTTTTGCCAGCACGTACCAGGCTGGGTCCTGAGGAAGGCTGCAACTAGGGCTGGGGACGCTTTCAGACTCATCAGGCTGCTCACCATGGCACTTGCTGAAGCAGCTGCCTGAGAGGAAGAACAAGACAGGGAGTCCTCTGAGGGAGCACTATTCACCTCTACCTGCGACGCCACCGTTCACACTTGTATGGTGTGGATCAGATCTGGTCATAGTGCCTGGCACTGCTGATATGCATGCAAGCCAAGTGTGGCTTTGCAAGTCAGTCATGATGATGGCGGGTCGACAGACGTGGGTGCTGGGGAAGGCATGCTTGTGCCCTCACAGCATGCCATCCAATGCATTTTGCATACGGTAGGTGTGATGATGATGTGTTGCCCCTATGACTTGCTGATTGTGAAAGGCGTTTTGGAGTCACACTCATGTCAATGACTAGCCTTTATCTGGCTGCAGTGCAGGCCCAATGGGAAGGTCATGCTGTGCATTGGTCTAACACACATAGATTGCAAAGTCTAGTCCAATCTAAGAGGTTGGCTTGAACATGCCAGCAGATGGGTGCAAGCAGCTACGCTGCCCAGGCATCATCTTCTGGACAGATTTCAGTCTCCTGAGCAGGCGTGACAAGGAATGTTCTGAATGCAAAGCAGCAGCTGGCATGTGCGTACCTGGGGAATGCCTCTCTTGCTGCTCATAGACTTTGCCTGCAAGAGAGTGCCATCATCAGGTGCGGCACCCCCCCGGCCCACCCCCCCTTTCACACTACTCTGCCCACTGGCTGGACTCGTTGCACTGCTGCAACTACTGCTGCTGTGGTTGCTGCTAGCATCCTCCGGTGCTCTTCTGCTGCCGCCATACAGGCTGACCATAGATGGTCTGGTAGGGCTGGAATTGGTGCGCTGAAATACTGCATGAGATGATGCAGCCGTCATGGACTGAGTCCGTGTGTATCTGCCTGCACTGCCTGCATTGCTGGGGTTGCCCGAGTAGGCTTGGATGGTACTCTGCATCCTCAACTTCAACCTCTGCAACCTTTCATCCGCATTTAGCACCCTCTCTTTGGTACCATCAGAGTCCCTGGTCATGTGGGCGCCTTTAGTCAGCGACTTGATGGGCTGAGAGGTACAGGGTGTAAACATAGACGAGTTTGAGGCACTCCTGAAGGGAGCAGGAGGGGCTTCAGCTTGGGCCTCATTGGCTGCTGACACCCCCTGACCCATGTTTGCACCCCCCTGAGCTGCGCTCAGGGGTCCAGCCTGCTGTGAGGCTGAGTCAGACGAGTCTTCAGGGATGCGAGGCATGGGTTGAGGTCTGGGCTTGGGGATGGATATTTGGGTACCGTGTAAAACCAAGGGATTACTCATGACCTGGCAACCCCCACAATCCCCAACAGGCTCGCCCCTACATCACATGGGACTTGTTTGGTTGTGACTGTGCATGCATTGTCACCAGCATGCTCATCTGTCTATGCCTTCAAGCAGGACGGTAGGGAGTGTGCACTGTGGCTTCATGCACAGGCCTGCACAGTAATTGGCATGTTGGCCATGCTCTCAGCATCAAGTGTGTGGGGATCTCCAACAGATGAAATCAAACTAGCGCTGCCAAATCATACATGAGCTTGATGCAGGGCAGGCATAAGGAGCACACCTGTAGATGAGGTCCCATTTGCCCACATCAACATCTCCTAGCCCATCTTTCCAAGCCTGAGCTGTGGTAGAGAGTTGCAAGGGCCCCTCCACCTGCCCTACAACCCGACTATGGCTTCTACCTTGTCCCCTCTTGCCCTCTCTGGTTGACTCGCTGCTGCCAGGCCTGCCTGCCTCTGCCCCTGCCGCATCTAGATTGCTGGAACTGCCCTCTTGGCTGCCTTCAGCCTCTGGGCGTTCACAAGCAGGCACAATCAATTGGCTTGTCAGAGCAGGTAATTGCAGCATGTGTCTGCTTGCTGCTGATGCAGGCAGTGTCACTGGACTTGGTTGCATACCTCACGGAATATTTCACTTCAAGGCCTATTTGTTTGATTAGTATCATGCTTGGGTCACCAGATGGGCATTCTGCCTGATGCCAGCTGATTACAACCATTTTTGTGGCAAATTACAGCTGCAGTGTAGCTTTCAGGCTCACCTGGTGCCTCTGAACTCAGGGCAGTTGCTGCACTATCTTGTGCAGCTGCAGCAAATGTGGCCACTGGCCCTGCGGGCATGTCAGCCTCAATCCAACCCACACACCCCTCTGGCCTGGAGCTGTGGGGCCTTTGTAACCCCTGACTCAACATGGCTGTACTCGCCTCGCTCGTCTCGAGCAACTCAGCAGGCAGAGCTGAGTGTGCAGGGTGGGGCGGTTGGGGTGGAGGTGGAGCCTGGCGCAGGGGTGACCTGTTGCGCCGTTTCTCAGGCAGGTCCACCACCACCTGTACTGCAGCAGCATGCACGCTTACCATACGATTAATGCTCTTCTCAAGCAGCTTGTGTCACGAGCAACAGCAGGCTCTGAGCAGCAAGGCTCCAGGGGTAGTGATGATGCTGTGTGTCTTGCAGACTAAGTACTGAGCAAGTGGTAAGGAAACACACCCACGGCAGGAGACATCTTACTCAAAAGTCCTGCCTCTTGCAAGCCGACTCACACAGTGACAACACTCATGAGAACGTGCTGATCAGCAGGCAACAGGGCAGGACGGGGCAGGGCGGGGCAGGGCAGGGCAGGGCGGGGCGGGCCAGGGCAGGCCAGGCCAGGGCAGGGCAGGGCAGGGCAGAACAGGGCAGGGGTTTGCCTTGAAGAGGTCGTCCATCATCTGGGTGCAGAGGCGGGCGGTGACGGGGGTGCTGTGCTCCAGGCTGGGGCTGCAGTTCACCTCTATCAGCCACACATTCAAAGCCTGGTCCACCACAAAGTCGTACCCAAACAGCTCATGGCTGTTGGGCCGGGCCTGCAGGCTTTCCTGCACCACCAACCACCCATGCAAACTCTGCTGCATTGGCTGTTACCAGGCACCGAATAATCGAGACATGCATTTTGTTAAAGCATGATCTCAGAAGGAAGCTGCAACTAGTACAGTGTCATCCTCTTTCTGCAAATCCTCAGATATCTCTCCACAATGTAAGAACGCATAATACTAGTTCCTATGCGTTGTTGAGTTTATACGTACACTGTGAGACAGGCGTTTCATAGTGTTGAGTTTAGATGTACACTGTGAGACAGGCATTTCTTTTAAAAAAAGCAAAGTTTCTGCATTCAAAGAGCTTGTGTTATGCTCTCACACTGCCTGAATGGCAAAATGGCCGTTGTTGATAAGAAAGTGTGTGGGAGAGCAGAGGCCAACATAGTGTGGAGGAGGTACCGTAGCGCAGGCCAGGGAATACTGCACAATGCGCTGCATCTGAGGCTGGATGTGGTTGTGCCACAAGCCCTTCTGGGCACAGCTGGCGTCTAGGTGATCTGAGAAGGCTGAGCAGGACCACATGTTACCCTCTGCCCAATCACCTGCAGCCTCAAATCATACGTCCACCAACCACAGTGGACTCCTCAGCCTGCATTGCTTGCCAAGACAACAATCTACACAGAGGCGGTGCCCCATACAGTTTCTTGCTTGAGATTGCTGCATGCAGTGATGATGTTGTTGATGCGCATCATACTGCCCAGCATCATCAGCAGTAAGCAGATGTCCTCAGGTCTAAATAGATGTAGTTTGATCAAGTCCTACTGTGATGTTTCTGGTGACAGGTGTGCAACATGAAGTGGTGCAGGACGGATGCAGGTGAGTGAGTGACCTGACTCAAAGTGCAGACTCTTGCGGGCAATGCAGTTGTTGCTGAGGTGGCTGAAGACATTGGTGAGGTCTGAGAGGCTGTAGTCCTCGGCGCAGAAGCGCAGGTAGCAGTCCTGGTAGAACCAGGCTGTCATGGGAGCGCTGCTGGTCACCAACACCCACTGCCTCATGTCAAACTTCCTGCATACCGCCTTTCTGTCATGTGACAGCCATGGGAGCAACAGGCGTAATGATAAGAACAATGTTTCCGCTTTGTGGCTCATGATGAGCTATATATGTGCATGGCCAGTCTTGTCCCTCCAGAGCAGTCTGTTTAGAGCATCCTACACGGTATACTGATACGACAGAGTTGACAGTGACGTAGCGCAACATCATTGAGACCAGACCTATAAGCATAGTGAACTGATCGCGTGCTGTGCGTGCTGCCTCAAAGCATGCTGTTGGGTCATGTACTGCCTGCAGACATGCTGTGGGCCGGCCTGGTGCCAAAATGCCAGCCAGGTGACCTATTTGTGCGCATGCATTGCAGTAAGGACAACATTGCGCAACAGCGCAAGCATTTCTTCTTTGTGGACTGAACAGCTCCAAAGCTACAGGGCTTCTGATCATGTGACTTCTGGTTTGGTTCTTTTTGACTTGGTGTCAAGACCTGAGCATGGCTGGACAGTCTGGTGTGACACAACAGGTCTTCCATGGCCAGCATGGGCAGCTGTCAAGGTGTGCATCAAACTCTGCAGCAACAGCCTAGACATCTTCAACAGCAACAAGGCATTGTACCTTCTATTGATGATGAGGGGCTGCTCAATGTACTTCTGAGCCACCCACATCTGAGATGTCCCCTCAGCAGCAGCAGCATCCGCATCTGCTTTCTCCTGCATCATTGCATTGAACGCCTCTAAGACAACTTGTTGTTCAAATCAGCTCTGCGTCTGCAAAAGCTTCTGCAAATTGACCTTCCAAGTGACCTGCACAGACTCCACTCATGCGCACAGCCTGCGATGGCCTGCTGCATGCACACAGCTACTGGAAGGTGATTGCAGGGATCAGCTGCTCAACACACTGTGTAGCTTTGTAGGTCGATGCTTTTCAAAGGTATCAACAGCATACTCTGGAATTTGACGTGGGAAGCATGATGCAGTATTACAGGATGTAATAGTTGCTAGAGTTGACTGCAGTAGTAACGCCAGACCTTGATATCAGCCCAGCTGTTGGTGCAGGAAATACCGCGTCCCCTGGATTTGCCTCCAGGCTTCAAGATCCAGATGTTGCTGCCACCATCTATGCCGCTTTGCACATGCCACTCAGCCAGCTCAGCCAGAGCTTGAGTTGCCTCAAGCTTGAGTGCATCTGAGATGGGCTTGGCTCCTCCTGCAAATCCAAAGCATCTGGCCAGGCTGGCTCTGTGTTTCAGTCCTCAGAACATGCACCTTTTGTCGTTGGACTCAGCTTACCAGGCAGATCAATTAGGTCTGCAGCATGATGAGTAGCTCAATGGCGGCATGCATCGTCAGCATGCAGCTATGTGTACAGAGTTGTGCTGGCAACAAATTCTGGCGTCCTTGCATTCCACTGATATGTTGGGATGAGCAGTCCAGTCGAAGCCATGAGGCTTGGTGTGCGCAAAGACAGCAAGGATTAGGGAATAACATGCCAATCCCGCCCATGTAGGGCATGGCAGGGAGGGCACAATAGGGCAGGGTGGGGCAGGGCAGGACAGGGCAACTCACCTGAGGATGGCCTAGAGTTTGGGCGGGAAGGGCCTGTGGGGGTGAGCTGACAGTTCTTGAAGCAGGGGCAGGCCAGAAGCATGGCCCACTTGTCTTCTGGCATGAGTGGCAGACAAGGCAGAGACCCATCAGCTGCATCATCATCAATCAGATCCTTCCGGAAGGCTGTCTGCTGACGGCACACTCTGATTGCCAGCTGCACATGCTCAGCACTCGGCACTCCCTCATGACTCAAGCCATTGTCGAGCAACAGCCTTCTTAGTATGGATGCAGCAGCACACCACTTGAACTCTGTCTCCAAGGCTTGGAACTCAGCTGGTGTTCCCAGCTTCATGGCACGAGGGAAGAAGGTGCCGACATTAATGTCAAAGTACCACCTGATGTGTTGGATGGACTCCAGCAGGCCATACTTGGTTGTCAGGCATGCACCAGCCCCTGAGTAGTGGTTCACTATCTGGTGTCTCAGAAGGGGCGGGTTATAGATAGACCGAGTTCTGAGGCACCATTTGAGGTCAAAGAAGGAGCTGTCTGGGTCTGGGTTCTCAACCCACCCCCGCGCCAGCAGTGACGCCCTTACATCAGGATACACCCCCGTAATCACAAACACCTGCAGCCCACGCAAGGTAGAAGTCTGCACCCTCGTGTCACACTCCACGATGTTCAGCCAAATCAGGCCTGCAAAGCTTTGTCAGGGGCAATGCAAGAGCCTGCATATGGTTCTGATTGACCCTTCGCAAACAGGAAGACTGTATGCCATTGCTATGGAGAACAGCGACAAATCGCTGAAGCCTGTTGCACATGCCTTGCTGCAGAGCACAAAGCTGAGTGGGCAATCTGAACAGGGAGAGCACCTTGGCATCAGGGGCAATAGAGTTTCTTCTGCGCCATCTGGCGTAGTCCTCAGTCCATTGACCCCTGTCCTGCATGTGCCGGACATTAACATCAGCACCAACAAGAATGCCTGAGGCTTCATGCCAGCCTTTGCACAACACTGCTTATTGTGTCACCGCTGCAAGATTATGCGGCGACAGGGCCTACGCTTGTTGTCAAAGCAAGACTGCTTGAGACAAAATGCGCTGCATGAACATGTATAGCTGCACTTGGAAGTAGGCTGTGGTTGACAGTCACCAGGGTTTGGTAGTGTTGGGCTGGCACCTGGAAGCGCTCTGTGGGCACCCTTTGAGGCGACATGTTTTGAGTCCGGCTCACAGACTGTGCATACGGCTTGCCAACCATGTTCTCCTGCTCCCTGCTGGCAATGGTGGAAACCACTGCCGCTGTACTGCTTTGGTCCTGGACGCGCAAGACAGCTTGATCGTGTTGAACGTCAAACATAGGACTCATGTGCCCTGACCCAGACACAGGACACACAGACCTAGACTTGCAAGTTTTGCTGTCTGGATTGGGCATAGCTGCTGGTTGCAGAGCTAGAAGCTACAAAGCAATATGCAAAGTTGCTTGCCGCAGAGTGGCATTTGAGCAGCAAGCTGAGTGTGCCAACCACAGATTTGCATTTGTCAAGGACACGAGTATCACCTGCTTGGCATTGTTGGCAGCAGACAGACACCGCCTAAGAGGTGACGTAGCTTTTGATGTGCTGGAGTAAGCATTTGGCATGGTCTCAGAGTGATCCAAAGTGCGTGGCTTTTCTCCACTTTGGTTTGGTGGGGAGCTGCTCCACTTTTCCTCACGCATTGACAGCACCTTCTCACGCAGCTTTTGCCGCTGCCTTGACTCTGCCAACACAGCAGCCTCTGCTAAGCTATGCTCATGCTGACGCTGCTGCATAAGCTGTTGAATATGCTGCTGGTTTTTCCTAACAAAGTCAGTGGGGCCTGAGCTGGTCATATTGCAAGGCTGGGCTTTCAACAAGCTAGACGTCAGTGCTTCGGGTTTGTCTGACCCACAACACGCGTCTTAAGCACGCTTATAGGCGTCCGTGTAGCCGCTCATAACGATGGCATGCAATAGCGCTCAAGGTCACGTTTCATGCTTCTTGTGCCATGCCAAAGCAGCAGCCAGTCTCAGGCAGTGCACCGCCACGCTTTGCTGGTGTTTCAAGAGCAAACAGGGTAACAGAAGCTGTACGAAAAGCACGGCAAAAATGTGTGGCGGGGCCAAATGCGGCCGCGAGTGCGTGCATGGGATGCCGCCATGCGAGCCTCAACCTTCAGGGGCTTTGCGAGGGACGTTTGATGCAGCGGAACTCCGCCAGATGCTGTGCGAGGACCACAAGACCTCCGTAAGCTCGTCAGTGCATGCCAAAGCACTGCATTGATGCTCGTCCTGCCAACGCACATAGATAGGTCAAAGTGATGACTCATAATGGCTGGTGTGCTTCAGGTGCACTTTGCTGATGTGTGAAGTATCACGGGTTAGAGTTCCTGTCTCCTGCAAAATGTTAACAGTCAAGCAGACTGCTGAAGTTAAGGTGTGTAAAGTCGTGAAACAAGCAGTATTTAATGCCAGTAAGGCTGACCATATCCAAAATTGTGGCAGTGTCATCTGCCAGACTACCCGGGAACCGTTCATTGCGGGGTGTCAGGCAGTGCCGTCTGTAGGGTGCACATTGAATGTGAGACATTGGATCAGGCTTGTTGATCAGTGATGACAATGCTGCTGCCCCAGATAGGTCCTGCAGCCATTGAGGTCAGCATATAGTCAGGAGCATGGCGCTGAACTCACTGTCCATTTGACCAATGCTCCTGTCAGAACAAGGGGTGTGCCTGATGACAGCAACATTATATGAGTCCTTGCCGCCGCAGGTCCTCATATGTCTTCCTGTTGTACACATTGCCCTCTGCATCCTCATATTCCTCGTCAACCTCAATCTTGTGCCCTGGCTTCTCACGGTCCTGAAGCAACAATGGCCCAATATGTAATGTGCTCCTGCCACATCTCAAAGCAACAAACCTCTCCAGGAACAACAGCTGGACCTTGCCAATCGCTAGCTTTGCCATACAGGTCATGCAGCCATGCGTATTAGGTCAGATATGGCTGCTATCTGGCCTGACTTGATCAACCTCTTGAAGGTTGCCGAACAGCATGCATGCATGTACAAATGCAATTGGCAGGTACCATGTGCAGATGTGCACATGCCTCCAGGCCATCCCCCACCTGAATATTCTTCCAGAGCTTCTGTGCATCTGCAACTTTAGTGATCTCATAGAAGTTCTTGGTGTTTGGAATGCCCAAGACACGCATGCTGGCCTGGTGCCGGTACTCTCTGAAGTGCCGCTCAAAGGCCCTTCTGCCCCAATAGGTCGCCCCCCCACAGATCTCACACTGGAACTCCTGGTTCAAACCATGCAGCTTGTACAGCCAGTAGGGGATGGGCTTGCCATCCCAGCCCAAAGGCAGCTTCAAGGGGTTGTAAATGAAGTCATCCTCCTCATCACTGTCACTGGCAGCAGCCTCCTGCACAAAGTGGAACATAGCTCTGTGAACTGGATCAGGCAACATCCGAATGAGACTATACAAACAGGAAAACGGTGATGCGGAAATCTGAGGACATGCTTGCACTGGATTGAGCACTCACAGCTCTTATTCTAAAAGTGTCATAGGTCCTGCAACTTATATTCAATGCTGCAGGAGGTGGCAGCCCTGAACCTATTCGTTGCCTGGCACCAGACAGCTGCAGTCGACGTGAAATCATGAGGCACAACAGAGCAAAAAAGCCCCATACATCATATGCATGCAGCATTTAACATGGTGTTTACCATCTGAATACCAGCATTACTTCCTGCTTACCTCTTCAGCTTCCATTTGCTCTGCTTGCAGCTCCTCATATGTACGGGCCTGCTTCTTCTCTATGTTTCCAACAGTGTCAGTCACGACCTTGCCCAACAGATCCTTATCTTGCAGGAGCAAGCGCGTTTTGCACTCCAGCAGCGCAGCTTCCCGGGCAGCTGCCTTCTGCTTTGCTGCTTGCTCGCTGTCCCTGGCAGCCTGCACCATTGGTCACATGTGCAAGACTGGAAACATAAGGCTGACATGCATCATATTTGAATGCAGGCTTGCTTGCAAGTCTGAGCTGCTGCAGGTAGCAAGGCCATGACCTTTGGTGATGTTTGAGTTGCTGACGCAACTTGTACAATATACCTATTGTGATGCACCCATGACTTCAAAGGTGCTTCAGGCAGTCACTGCCAGCAATCAAGTCATTGCACAGACAATGATTTGTCTTTGCATGTTGTGCAGAGTCCACTGGCAATGACAACTCTAGGAATGCAAATGCGACTATTGTGACTTACGACAGGCACAACTCCCTTGGCAAACAGCTTGCGATCCAGCTTCTCCACCGGTGTTGTTTTGGTGAGAATGAGCCTTTCTGCCCTCTGCCGCAGCGTACCACCGCACTTCAGCCCAAGCTTGGTCAAAGCATCCTTCAATGCATCAGCACCTGCAGCAGAGACACGCTGCATGAGTGTGATTGCATGAGAAGCTTTGCAACCTATACGCCTTATCAGACAGCATCTTGGTATAGCCAGTGCAACCATGTGGTGACTGTCACATGGCTGCTGCTGGCCCTCACAGATACATATGTGGGTTTAAGAGAGCCGCCTGCAGCCTACAGGTCCCTTGGGTAGCCGCAAAGTGCCATCGCCTGCCTGCTTCTTGTGAGGTAATGCAACATGAGTACCAGCGCAGCATGTGACCAAGCAGGCTCAACAGAGCAGCACCAGGTTTACCTAAGGACTCCAGCTCATCAACAGTGTCAAAGGCTTGCAGGTCCATGGCATTGCCCTGGTCTCCTGGCAGCTTGCCGCCACCTCGGTCCTCCCACCCTGGCACCTGACCCTCCTCAAACGCAGATTCAAACTCGCCTTCTAGCTTGCTGTACACTTTTGTCAAGCTGCCCAGAGGATTTGTTCGCTCATAAAACTGCGCGAGGTAGCCAAGCAAGCCTTGCAAGTATTCTCTGCAGCAAACAGCACCAGTCAGCTGAAGAGTGTCACACTCGGGTTGATCATCTGTGCAGTTGGTGAGGGGCACTATTGTGCATGTGCAGCTCAGGAGTGCACAGGTAATATCAATTTGCAACCAACTACCAGCGCATGTAAAATTATACAACACTCATGGCAGCTGGGGGCAGTGAACAAGGACACAGCAGTATTGGATAAGGAAGTACCTGTATGGCCGGCTTATACGATGTTGGCGGGGTATCTGTGAGAAGTCAGTGACAGAGGTGACGTAGTCCTGGTACTCTTTGGGAGCTTCCTCTTTAGAGTGGCCAAACTTAGAGTTGATGAAAGTGTGGTAATGCTCATGCAGGTCCAAGAAGCGTCCCTGCCCCTCCTCCCCACTGAACTCAACTCGGGGCTCTTCTCGTGATGCCAGCTCATCATTCTCAGCCTGATCAGACCAGACATATCTGGAGTTTGAAACTGACAATCTAAAAACTGATGGAGAGTCCAGGCGTCACAAGTGCATTTGCATCTGCTAAACACTGACTGCAATTTGATGTCCCAGGAAGATTCAGCTCACTGGCCATAAGGCTTGGATAACACTGACCTCTGTGACCTCGATTGGCCTGTTGCGATAGTAGTCTTTGAGATCGCGCACCCTGTCGTAGAAGACCTTGAAGTCTCCCTGATCTACTTTGAGACTAGCAATGTCATCTTTTCGTGAGTCATCCTCATCCTGGTATATGTCTGCCTACATGATCCAATTGTACGGTGCTGTTGACTGTGATGTTGTAAGATACATAGGATGCAGGCAACAAAAAAGGTGTTATGCCATCAGCACAATATTAACAGGGGACCCTGCATTCTTTCCTGTGACCTGCTACATGACACCTGAATTGCATGTACATTTACATATTGAATTGCCTCACCAGCTTCTTTGCTCGCTCCTGCATAACATCAAGCATATTCCTGACGCGGTGACTTTGTTGGAGGCGCTCCTTGTGACCTTTGAGTTCATTTCTGAAGTCTTTGACAATCAGCCTTTCTAGGTGTTCCGCTTCTTCATGACCAGCTGCAAGACACGAGACAAGGTCAACAGGCGCCCTGTAAGAGGCAGGCTCGCGTACTTGCTGCTGCTGAAGCAAGTGTCGACTTGTACAGTACCTCTCGTCTGCTCCAGCACGGTTGTGGCCATGACAAGATGCGCCTGTCAAGATGAACAATCACTATACGCGCGTGCTGGTGGTTAAGGTTGCTGCGCGAAGTTGCCAAAGCGTGCCTGATCTCCGACAGAGTGGAAGCCGGTCAAAGGCTCGCCTCTGTTATTGCACTCAGCAACAGTACGGATAACGATCGGTAAAACCGGGTCTGCGTTTTATAAGTTGCTGAGCTCCGCCTGCGGTCGACAGTCAACAACAAGCGCAGCTAAAGGAACAGGCTGGGGCAGTGCAGGGCTCGCTAGGGCGCCTTCGAGTTCTGTGACCTAACCGCCCTTTCACCGAATGACTTGAAGCTTTCGATGTTACGACGCCGCAGCGCGTCAGTACATAAAACGAACGCGCAGCAGCGCTTTTATGTTGCGTCTCAGGCAGCCTTGTTCCCTAGAAGGATGCGCTGACGGGTTTCCCCTCAGTTCATGTCCGATCCAAATAAGCGGGCTGCCTTCTGCTGGCTTTTGGTCGCTCTGCTCCCCGCAACATCATGCGAAGGTGACAAGACTCACAAGCACCAAGTTCTTTTGCGTTTTTTAAGCTGCCAGTGCGCGACAGCGCGTCGACGGGTTTTGCTCAACAACGAGACCACGATAAGACGGATGTTTCAGTGTGTCGTTTGCCGCCGATAAGCTGCGTCTGGCTTCACATGTGGCATTTTACGGGCTGCTCATGATGCAGGCAAACCAAGACATGTGCATGTCGAAAGCATCAGTGTGGTGTACCTGAATATGGGGGCCCTTTCTGTTACAGACAGTGCTGTCAGCCAGCCAAACGCTACGGTGGTCATATCATGTACAGACAACACAGGCATGTTCAGCTAGTGAGCTGTGACCTTCAGCTTCATTTCAGTATAGCTGTCTCACTTATGGCCAAATTGGTCTTCATGCTGCTGCAGGACTGTCATTTTCTAATGTGTCTCTGGGTATTAATGCTAGTGCTGTCACACTCACAAGTACTTCTGCTTCATTCTCTGTCGATCAGCAAGTTGGATACCTGCAGTACGGCAGAAGCATTGCATGCAGGTTGGTCATGATCCCATTTTTCATCATCACTGCAGCTGTGCTAAATTTCACAATGACCGCAAACAGTGTTTTGGTGCAGTGTGGATGTACAGTACTACGAGTCAGGCAGTACAAACCTCACTGATGTGTCAGTGCTAGCTGCTGGTAATGCCAGCTGCTGGTTTAGTTACAGCTTGTTTGCGACAGCATCGGGTGAGCACCAAGAATGTTCAAGCTTCCAGCTGATTTCAACTCACGACGTGCATGCTCATCTGTGCATCTCCCTGCCTTCTACCCACCCAGCATACATTCCACTCTTCCGACACACATCAGCAAAGCAAGGTCGTCTGATCAAGAACACTGGGCAACCTTGTTTCATGCTCCGATATCCTGGTTTGTAGTTGCAACATTGCTTCGAAATGGTCTCCAAACCATGCTAGCCCAGATCCAGTGTGCTGCAGGGGGCAGCACAAGTTCAGAATCTTGGACATGCTCCACGTCTGGAGCCAGCTACGTGTTGACTTGTTCAGCCTGCGTAGCTGCGACAGCCTCTGCTAGCAGCAAGAGCAATGGCATGAGTGTTGGGCAGATAGAGACTGTGTGCATAGTTGTGGGATGTGAGTCTGCTTTGCTGAGCAGGCACATGTAAAACCTTTTGCTTTCTGCTCATGTGCAAGATTGTTGAACATTTTCCATGCAAGCTGTGGTGCTGTTTCTCCCAATTCGCCTGTCACTTTTGAGCTGTTTGCATCTTGCGCATTTGCCTCGTGCTGTAAGTCCTATGCTGCAAGTGTCATTGTTGCTTGTATATCGCATGCACTGACATGTTGTGTGTTTGTCAGGCAGCTTGGTGGTAGCGCTAGCTGTCATCTGTGGTTGCAGCAGAATCAGCAGCTGGCGCCACAACGATGCCAGAGATACACGGCATCTGGTGAGTGTCGTACCTTGTGGTACATGTCTCTGAAAGGCTCCAATCAAGCCTGGTCATGTTTGGTGCGGGGTCAGTTGGGTGGCCCATCATCACCAAGCAAGCAAAGTCTGATGCTCCACTTGCATAGAAGCCAGAATCACTTTGTTTGCCATGACGCTGACTGCCTAAGCAGCTGCAGGAGCTCATGCAAACAAGCCAGCATGCTTTCTGTGCTCATCAGCTACCAGATGGTGAGCAATGTGTGCCAATGCAGCCAGAGGATGCAGCCAAAGGCGTGAATCTGAGACCTCCTGAGTTCTTTGTGGCAAGTTGTGCCAGCCAGCGGAACATAGATAGCCCTGGTGGGGATGGGCCTGCAGTCAAGCGGACTATCACACCTCCTGTGGTCATTGTCAGCTATGGCAGCATGAGCACACCCACTGCTCACCACTTCCACCATGGTGCATATGCTCTGGCACAGCCCGATGCGTCACAGGTCAGCTGTGATGCCTCCACCTGCTGGTCATGTCTAGAAACGCGTGTTTAGGCTTTGTCTCACCAACCAGGTGGTAATTCTTGTGTGAATGGTCAATGGTGCCTGGCAATGTTTTACGAGACAGCCCATAAAAGGATGATGCATAATGAGCAACTTGTTATATGACAATACACTGTGATGATACTTAACTTGATCATGCATGCAGACTGGAACTGGTACAGTGCAGATGCAGCACAGCCCTCTGCAGCCCTTGCCAGAGGAGCCTCCATTCTACAGCAGCTCTGGCAACGATCCAACTGTACATTCCTCTGACCAGTTATGATTATGTGGTAAGGCTTGAGCAGTGTCAAGGTACCAGCTGCTGTCTTATCCTGATGTGCTCATGCATAGAAATCATAAGTTGTGCAACCGACCTTGCAGAGGAAAAGCAATCTGTAAGTGCTTGCATATCAGCGCCATTAAAACTTGCTGCAACTAAACTGATGCATGTTTTGAAGAGTGACAAGACACAGACCATTTTGCATCTTGACTTGCCTTTCTGAGAATTGGCTCCCTGTGCAGATGACTCTTGCATGATGCTCAATTATCTGAAGACCATGTGCAGCTTCCAAGTGACCTGTTGTAGCACTGCCATCAGAGTCCTACCAAAATTTGCCGACTAATCTGAGGAGGTGTCACAAGCACAGCCACATGCAATATTTGAAATTGAGTGTGCAGCAAACCAAAGGCCATGATTGGCAAATGTTGTCACTCATGTGCTGAATGCTGCTCTCGACTGCCCTGGAATATGGGAGTGCACTTTGTTCCCTTCACATTTCTGGTTCTGATTGCTCACGCATTTATACATATTAACTGTAAAGTTGCTGTTGACTTGTTGCTCTGGGGTCTTTACACAATAAGTGCTACTCTTCTCTTGAGAAGTTTTGATTTGCCTTGACACGGCAATCAAGCCTTGTCCTGATGCCTCTGTTACTGAGATCTGATCACCAGCTCTTTGTTGTACATATACATTGCCTTTGTGCTTCCATGCCGTCAACAATGAAGTAAACAATAAAGCAACATCTTTCTCCAAGATAAGGCCTGCTGCATGCCAGCAGGAGTCAAAGCTGACTCATGGTCTAGCAGCTCAGAAGCTAAAATCTGCTGCTTTTGTTAAAGTCATACTGCAGCTGCCGTACTAAGCTGACCTTTTTGCCGGAGCCTGCAAAGAACAACAAAAATCAAATTGTTGTGAGCTTTTGACGGAGCATTAAGCGCCGCCACCATGTGAGAGAAACATGGGTGTTTGAGAGCAAATGTGCTATAAGCTGGAAATGTGTGGTGAACAAGCCATGTTTGCAAGCAGGCATGTGGCTGATGTCATCAGGTCATGCACACAGCATATGAAGGGAGAGCTTACTGGCTGAGTATTGAGCTTGAGGAGGGTGTAGTTGAGTACTGAGGCAAAGGTGACCCAGGCCAGATATGGTAGCTGCAAGTAGCCAGCCAAGGGCTCCACCTTGACAAAGACTCCAATTAAAACAATGACCAGAGCCCACAGGACTGCAGGCAAAGAACTGCTGTCATTCTCTATGTACAATGTGTGACACAGATCTTGATCCTGTCTACCACAAACCAAAGGAAGAAGGGAACAGCAGATTGTTCTAGCAACAATTTGGAAAACAGTGTTTCCTGATGGACAGCAGGCACCAATTTTGGGACAGCATGGCAATGAGATGCATACCTCCAATGTCAAAAAGAGCAAGGGACATATCATGCTTGAGAAAGAAGAGTGGGTTCCAGAAGAGGTTGAAGATAAGCTGGAACACCCAAAGAGACAAGGCATCCTTCTGAGCGGCCCAGCCTCCATGCTTCCAGACCTGCCATGCTCCAACACCCATAAGGATATACAGCAGACTCCAAACAGGGCCAAACAAGAACGCAGGTGGTTGCCAGCTAGGCTTGCGGATGTTCTTGTACCTGTATCCAAGTATAAGTGTTGAAAAGCTTTACATTGTCACAGCGCTGACGACGACGTCTACAGGTCGAGGTTGTCAGGGATGTCCGGAGCAGGCCCTGAGCAGACCGACGCTAGGACTGAAAAAAAAGCATGCTCACGATCGACGGGCGCTGCTCACCATCCTTTGATCTGCGTTGCAGATAGCAGACCGACAATTTGTCCCAAAAATAGAGGGATCAGCAGGAAAGCTGCCTGCACGTGAGCAAGATCCATTTAGAAGGCGTATTCTGTCCGTGTCCTGTTTGCCAGCTCAAAAGCTGTCAGCAAAATACACGCAGACATGGACAACGACTGGGCCAATAGATCATGCTCGAAGGACAACAAATAGTTACCAGCGCCTTCATGCTTTCAGATTTGTTGGGGTGCCATCGCAGAAGGTCCTGCGCTGCATCGACCGATTGACTTACAGCGCCGTTAACTTGGGACTGCACGGTCATCTTGTGTATAGTCTCACGTTGTAATATTTGCAGCGGGAGGATGTGGCACACTTTCGAAGCTGTGTGGGATCGATGTTGTTTGGAATTCTGAACACAAGACTTTCCTTGCGGCTTCATGGCTTGAGTGTAGCAAATTGAGTCTGAGTCTAGTGAAGTTGAATACAAATCCCAGCAATGTGTTGCTGGTGGTCTTGATAAGCTGAACCTTTCAGCTGATCAGCCTAATCCACGGCCAAAATGAAGAAGTTCTCTAGCTACAGAACAATTACCACAATGCACAGAATTCTTTGGAAGCATAACATGTCAATGGGGGGATCTACAAACATCACAACATTCAGTCAGCAAATGTTCAAATCCTCTCAACAAATCCATAGCAGAAGTTAAGACAACAAATACAGTGGACATATGATGCTGACATGGTGTCAAGTTGAACGTGTCCACCACACAGGGTCCTTGCTCAGTCTCCTGAGCATCTTTGCATCAGAAGAATGGGACTCAATGGCCTCTGCCTCCACAATTGCAACAAACTGGTCCAAGCTGATGTAGCCATGCACATCCATTGCATCCAGAATGGTTGCTACGCTGCTTCCTGACATCTCGTCACCAAGCTCACGCATGGCCTCTGCGCCGCCACAAACTACATAAGTATTGCAGCTGATAGTTTGTGGTCGCAAGTACATGACCCACTGTGAGTCACCAGCATAACAGGTTTGCCTGAGGCAGCTTTGCACTGACTGTCAGCGCTCTCATGCAGATGTGGCACCAGCGCATGGCTCTGCAGGCACCTGTGCAGAACAACTGCTCAAGCTCCCGCCAAAACCTTTTCTTACCTCTGAACTCGCCCACATCCAATTTGCCATTGTTGTCTTTGTCCATAGCATAGAACAGATCCTTTACTCGTGATTGTCGCTGACTTCTTTCCTGGTCTGAGTTACCTACAGAAGACGTGCTTGTGTCCAGAGACTCCTGCACTTTGTGAGCAGCCTCCCTGACGCCTTTGTCATGATGCGCATTGTCACCTGCAACAGAGTCATACTCGCAATACATATTATTCTTGCTATTGACGCATTGTTCTAGATACTGCCATAAATGTAGAAACACACAGCATGTCTATGACACTGCCTGGCATTCTGCCGCAGTCACCAACAACTTGGGTGAAAAGGTATGCACTTCCATTGATACGATTAGTTCTGCAGAGCTTGCAGCATCAACCAAAACAGCGAGACCCTGAGAGCATCACATAATTCAGTGTTGACGTCTGGCAGCATTGGTAGACGGAGAGCAGTTGCCTACCAGATGCTTCCAGCTCCTTGGCAAGGCGCCTTTGATCAGCCTTACTGAGGGACTGAAGTGTTGTGATAAAATTGACAATGTGACCCTCGCCAACCATTTCACGCACAAAGCCTTCAAACTGTTCTAACCGTGCACACTGGGGTTGCGTCAGGCCATCGTTGTTCTCCCATTCTACCTCACACGCCTCTTCAGCCTCATGCTGCAACATGAACACAATGCTGACATAGCAATTATCATTGAGCATGAGATGGTGCAGCTGCAAGCACAGATGATGTGTAGTGAAGCGTACATACCCGCTTGTCTTCATAATACTGGTAAGCATTCCAGCACTCTTCTGACTCCTCATCATCAGGCAAGGCAGAGCAAAAGCCTACACAGCACAACGTAGAGATTCAGTCCATACATTGTATTACAGCTGTGTGTTGAGCACAGTAAGATGCTAATGGACTTTGAGCAAGCTTAGACTGTTCTTGGCAACCCAGCAGCCCAAATGAGCACAACTGGATGTTCAACTTTGCTAGAAGCGATGGTTTGTGTTGCTGCACCACAACCTACCTTCCAGGTCATGCTCAGCAACATTCAGGATTTCGTGCTTGCCAGGGCGTTGCTCTCTCTCCTCTTGAGTGCTTTGCAACCCACGAAATTTTGTATCTGTGCTTGGCTTATTGTCCGAATTTTCGGAGTAACACCTGACCTGCATGCAGAGAAGGGTTGAGGACTGCCAAGGACGAGCTGTGCTGTCCACAAATCAATGCAGCACGCCACAAACCTTGCGAGCGTGGATTTTAGCACATGTGACAGGTCCGACAGGCTGTCGACAAGGGACGCTGTGAATTTGAGGCGCCCCAACCCGGGCCGAAAGCATGCTGACACGCGACAACGCTGGGTTGTAAAAGCTCGTGCAGCAGGCTGGGTCGGATTATGTGTATATACAAGCTGCTGAGCTACAGATAAGGCCAGCGATGCGCCACTGAAGGCGACAGCACCGGCGTTTATCGCAGGCCTAACATCATGTTGACCTGGCATTTGGGAGTTTAACCTTATCCGAATTAAGCCAATTTGAAACCTAGGGCCGCAGCATGCAGCATGCATTCGCGGACCGATACAGCTGCCATGTTGCACTGCATCCAGGCAATCTGCGCCCGGCCCTTCAGGAACCTGCTGGGGCTATACAGCACTGCAGATGCTGTGATCAATGTCGACTAATTTTGCTGACGGAGGGTCGCCAACGCGCATAGCACCTCGCGTTTAATATGTACCGATCAGATATGACTTTCTCCCACGTATGGAAGTGTAGCTTGCACGCTGCCGCAAAAGGCATCAGAACAGGCTATCCAGCCCGACAAACGTGGAGCGAGTCGCGCTTTGGCGGTATGCAGGTACGCTGAAACGCTTGCACCAAGGTTGACCGACGCTAGGTGCACTGGGTGGTTGGCATGCTGACTTTCGGCTGTCTGCAGTCCGGTTGGTCATCATTATGTGGCCACCCGCTGCAGATCAGCAAACACTCCTATCCGGTACCTCAACAGAGGGCTCTGCACATCTCAACACAAGCTGCAGGGAAAGTATCAAATGGATCTAGCTCAGTCAGCCCTGAGGCACCCATAGCTCTCAGAGTTGTTGACGAACCCTTGCATGTTGAGGCAGAGAGGTCATACTTGGCGGTGAGTTCTCCTTGCTGTCAAACACATGGTGACTTCCTACTGCTGCACACTTTTGTAAGCACAACCTGGAAGAACATGCTCAACATAGCACACTGACATGCTCCTGATTCATGCAGTACGCGATGTCAGTCATTGTGGGCAGGGCATTGCCGGATGTCAAGGATGGTCTGAAGCCAGTGCATCGTCGTATTCTTTATGCCATGCATGACCTTGGTTTGCTACACAACAAACCCTTCAGGTATGCTGAAGCATCCACCCTGAGGTAGTATGTTGCTGTCACCTGCAGCCTCAGTCTCATGCCTTTGCCGCCAAGAGAGCAACAGCTCTTGCAGACACAATTTGATCCTTGTTCCACAGGAAATGTGCTCGCATTGTTGGTGAAACTCTGGGAAAGTATCACCCGCATGGTGACCAGTCAGTCTATGATGCCTTAGTGCGTTTGGCTCAGGACTTCTCCATGAGGGTCCCTTTGGTAAGTCATCAGCTTGATACGTCCATGGACACTGCATCTGTCCTTGCACCTTCTTGTCCATATTCATGTCCTGCCAATGCAGGCAGCCTGTGGCATTGCCCATGACCACAGATCTATCTGCGCAAGCATGCTGTGCACATGATCGCTACGTTGCTGAAACATGTTTTGCTGATCTTAAGTGCATGAGTGTAGCATTGTGTGTGCCTGCAGCTGTAGCATGACTGTGACTCTCATGACACAGGCATGCGTTTACAGATAGATGGCCATGGCAACTTTGGATCGGTGGACAATGACCCTGCAGCTGCCATGCGGTATACAGAGTGCCGCCTGCAGCACTTTTCTTCAGCTACATTCCTCGCAGACCTTGATGCTGATACTGTAGACTTTTCACCAAACTTTGACGCCTCACAGGTACAACCATGCGCGACAAACTGTTACCCCACCGACTCTGCATGTTTGCGTGCATGCTTAGGGTGCTGTTCATGTCTGAGCTTTAAGCACCTACAGGCATGGCACAGCACTGTGCAAGCTGGTGAAGCTGTTGCCAACTCATGAAGCAATCCTTAGGTAGTCCAACTTCAACATGAAGCAATCCTGCAATCAGCAATGGGCCAGTCTTGTTGAATGTGCAGGATGAGCCAGCAGTGCTGCCTGCTAGGGTGCCACACCTGCTGGTGAATGGTGCAGCAGGAATAGCTGTGGGCATCGCCACCAAGATACCTCCACACAATCTGCGTGAAGTCGTGGCCGGCCTGAAGGCCCTCATACATGATCCTAACATCACCATTGCACAGCTCATGCAACATATCCCAGGCCCAGATTTCCCCACAGGCATGCCTTCAGCCCCTGTGCTTCACGTGAAACTGAACACCCTTTCTGCCCGTGCACTTGGTGCTGCAAGCTCATTGCAGCATGCACCTATTACATGCAGCTGAATGGTCATGTTGCAGTTATATCAGTGCTTCATGCTTGACGTTGCCTTCTCAACCGTCAAATGACTGAGCTCTTCATCAGAGGTGCTCCTTTCTGAGGCGCACCAGCTCATATGCTGCATGACGAGTGAAGCCATGCAGACACATGCACAAATGACGCAGGGGGACAGATTCTGGCCACAGATGCAATCCGCGCAGCATACCATGATGGGCGGGGCAGCATACCCATGCGAGGTAAGGCTGTGATTGAGGGGGACACTGCAGGCAATGGCAATGGCAGTGACAGTGGCAGTAATGGCACAAGCAGCATAAAAGCAGGCAAAGGCAGCAAAGGCAAGACACAGAGGAAACGTAGCGGGGAGGGCAAGCCTGCTGTCGTCATCACTGAGCTGCCATACCAGACCAACAAGGTATGCATGGCCCAATGGCCTTGCTGGTCACTTGGCAAAGTGTTGCCAAGAATCTGAACCATGAAACTGACCTGCCCGTCAGCCACAAACAAACTGTGGTAAAAGGCATGAAAGAAAGGCTGATTATGTGAAGTCTCGCACATTGCTTGACCACCAGGGCTGCTGCCATATTTGCTGATACACAAGTAGCAACCAGGCATTCTTTCAATGGTTTGTTTGCATCTTGTAACTATGGCAGCATCTCGTCAGGAAGAAAGTCTGTTAGACAAAACTAGTCACAGGTCACACAGGGTGGGCTGACAAGGATGATGAACATCCTGATTGCTGTACGCAGGCGGCCTTTGTGGAAGGTGTGGCCAAATTGGTGAACAATGGCGACATCACAGGGGTGTCAGATGTACGTGATGAGAGCGACAGGGACGGCATGCGTGTGGTTGTTGAGCTGCGCAGAGGTGCTAATGCAGAGGTGGTTGTCAACAACTTGTACAAGCAGACCAGCCTTCAAACCACTTTCCCCTGCAACATGGTTGCCTTGGTGGAGAAGACACCACAGACCCTCAACCTGAAACAATTCCTGGAGCACTTCCTAGACTTCAGGTCAGTTTGACATGTAACAGAAATTTCATGCATCAAACCTGTCCTCATATGCTTTATGGCAGCTAGTCTTCCAGAGGCTTTTGGTGCTTCTGGCTATGCTGGCCTGCTGTAATGGAAAGATGCCAAGACCTGATGCTACTGATCTGGTTGAACTCACACCAGTGGCCAGTCACATGATCTTCTGCGCTTATGATGCAACGCAACTGTTTGCTGCGATTGTGTCAGGTGTGAAGTGGTGGAGAGGAGGGCTAGGTTCAATCTGGCCAAGGCCAACAAGCGGCTGCACCTGGTAGAGGGCTTCCTCACAGCACTCACAGACCTGGACCAAATTGTCAAAACCATCAGGGCTGCCAATGACGGTATACAGCAGCCTTCTGGCCACCCAGTCCGCCTCATTGTGAACGTTTACACATGACAGTCATGTCTATACTGTCTCACAAGCAGCTTCAGTGAAGCAGCTTCAGTGAAGCAGCTTCAGTGAAGGTTGTCAGTTAAGTTGCTCACCGCATATGTTGGTCTGGCTTATCAGTAGCCTTGCATGCACACGACTCAGCTTAACATCTTGCATGCCCTCCAAGACCATCACATCTGCTGAGCAGTGGCAGACTGTTGTACAAACGACAATCAAACATGAATCTGTGACTTTCAGCCATCTTGTGCATGAAGCTGACGCTGAAGGTGGGCGTGCAGGGGCAGCAGCATCTGAGGCATTGCAGCAGCAGTTCAGTCTGAGCAAGGAGCAAGCGGAAGGTGTGCTGAACATGTCCCTGCGCCGCCTCACCTCCCTGGAAGCCAACCGCCTGCAGGAAGAGTCACAACAGCTGCATGCAAGGTTTGCTGCTCACTACCATGCACCTCATGCCATCAAACTTGGCATGACTCAGACTTACGACCATATATACGCTAAGCTATTGTACGATGCAGGTTCTACCCTGAAGTATCAACCTGTGGTAGATGCAGCTTCTAGGCTCAGTGACTTTGGGATCAGCAGTAGAGTTCATGCCCCTGCTTTGCATGCAGACTTGTCTGGCCTCCAGTCCAGAGTTGCTGAATCCACGTTCTGAACACACACACTGTGTAAACAGCTCAAGCAACGCTCAGGGCCTTGTCTGGCCCACAGCTCAGGCTCTCTGGGCAACAACATCATACACTGCAGCAGTTGCACCTGCTGTTGAACAAGTGATCCCTCACTGCAACTCCCACAGTCACTGGACCATTGATGCGTGTAGGATCAATGAGTTGGATGGGTTGTTACAGCACCGGGAACAAGTGCTGGCAGTGGTAGAGGAAGAAGCAGATGAGATCGCAGCCAAGTTTGGCAGCGACAGACGCACGGTGATGAGTGGTGAGGCCAGCAGCGCTATGTCCATGGAGGACATCATCCCCAACAGCCAGAGCCTGGTGGTGTACAGCAAGAAGGGCTACATCAAGCGCATTCCTGCAGACACCTTTGCCGTGCAGAATCGCGGTGGCAAAGGCATGCCCATCTCAACCTCATGCATGCACTTTCCCAATCCCATCTGTAGGCATCAAGTACAGACAGGGACACCCCTGGGCTGCCTAGGGAGTGGTCAATATGCAGCATGTATCTTGCCTCAGGACACATGCGTGCCTCTTCCCTGGACACTCTGGGCAGTGGACAAACATAACCCAATCAGGACTTGTAGAGCAGACATGGAAAACGAGATGCATGATCGCATCATTGGGTATTGTGTGCAAGACCAAGCAGTCACTGCATGGCTTGATCTGCAATGATGTATGCCCAGCCAAGTGGGGTTTGGAACCATGCTACGCCAGTGCAAAACTGCCTTTGTTGCACCACACACAGATGCAGACTTGCGTTCAGTCATCACATCACCCTTGTTCACAGTGCAGGCTGCCACCCTTTGTTGTCATCTTTTGGCTCGTCTATGCACACACACACAGCTGAGCCCTTGGGCCTGATCTCATGCTTAGAATTTTAGTTTATACTTTTGATTACACGAAATTCAAGCAACAAATCCCAATAAACAAGCATGGCTTTGGGAGGGTGAGAGAATACATGGGGTTGCAGGCATGCGGGGAGCCAAGCTGAAGGGTGATGACAGCGTGGATGAGATCGTGCAGTGCCTGGACCATGACAGTGTGCTCTTCTTCACCTCTGATGGTGTGGTACGCTCTCTGAAGGCTCACCAGATTCCTCAGGCCAGCAGGACCGCTATTGGCAGCGCCATCACACAGGTACCCTTCTGCCTCCTGTCTTTCACTGTGTCTGAACACAAGCTGCTTACTTGGTCAGCCAGGATGCTGAATACATGTGCTTACTCATGGTCAGCCAGGACGCTGAATACATGTGCTTACTCATGGTTAGCCAGGATTCTGAATACATGTGCTTAGTCACAATCAGTCAGGATTCTGAATATGTGTGCCTAGTCATGGTTAGCCAGGGTTCCGAATACAAGCTGCTTACTCATGGTCAGCCAGGATTCTGTCACCTGCACTGGCCAGAATCATGCTGTCGCTTATGGCTGTTTCTAATCCAATTGGACCAATCTACATCTGCTTGCATACGTCCATCTCCCTTGTGTTGTCTGCATGCAGCTACTTCATAGTTACTTCATAGTTAACTCGTGTTGCGCTGTCACTCCACTCTGCATTTCGCGCTTGTTGCCCACATCTTTATGAACAATTTCCACCATCTGTCTAGATTTTTGTGTGGGTTCAGATCCACATCAACACCCTCCTGTGTGTTTGTTTGTGCTGGCCATCAGGTAGGCAGCTTCACGGGCATGATGCCAGTGCATCTGGTGTCACTTGGAGGTGCACACAGCTACCAATCAAAATGTCAACTCCCCTTTCTGCGACGATGCCACTATGCCAGCGTGCAAAGATGGCACTTCTGCTGGTTGCAGTGTCAAGTCAGTAGAATGAGCTTGCGTGTGTGAGTGCACAGGTGGTGCCCATCAAGAAGACCGACAGCATTGCAGCCATGATGCCGGTGCAGCAGTTTGAGGCAAAGGACTACTTGCTGATGGCCACCCAGGAGGGCCTCATCAAGAAAACCCCCCTCTCCCAGTTCTCAGACGTGCGCTCCAATGGTCTCCTGGCCATGAAGCTCAAGGTAGGCCCCCTCCCCACCCTCCCCTCCACCCCTGCACTCCTGCTGGGCTGTCAACACCTCCCATTGACAGAGTGTGACAGCAAGCATGCGCCCATGAATTGATGATTGTGACAGCATGAATGCATCAGCAAATGTATGAATCTCCAGCGCCGCACCACAACAGCCAGGTTCCCTGAAGGTAGTTGCCGCTGAGCAGGACTATGGTTGTAGTAACAATCTGAGTGTAGCATTGCAACGGCCAGGCGGTATATGACATCTGACCCTTGTTGGTGTGTGCGCAGGAAGGTGACAGGCTGCTTTGGGTGGGGAAGTGTCAGGAGGACAGCAGTGTGCTGCTGGCATCATCAGGAGGCAAGGCCCTGCACCTGCTTACTACCGACAAGGAGCTGCGCCCCATGAGACGCACTGCCAGAGGTCTCAGGGTATGCCATTTGCCACTACTCCAGCCCCCCCCCCTCTCCCCCTCACCCCCCCCCCTCCCCCCCAATGCCATACTGCCTCTCACCCCACCACTCACTCCCTTGTTAATTCACATACTGCCTCTCTACATGTCATGCAGTCCCTCGACCGGCTGCCACCTGTTGAGGCATTTCGATTTCTTGTCCAAGAGTCGGGTTATGCGCTAACAACGCACATACTGCATGGCACGTTTTGTCAATGCAGCATTTCTGCATGCTGGCATCAGGAACGCCATTGTCATGCGTGTGGTTGCAGGCCATGGCACTCTCAAAGAATGAGACCCTGATAGGTATGAGCATCCTGCCAGCCAGTGTGGTCTCTGAAATGGAGTCAGAAGATGGCAGCCAGGAGGGCAAGAAAGCAGACAGCAGCAGCGGCAGCAGCGGCGGCAGCACAAGTGCCACTCCTTCAGTGCTGTTGGTGACTGCACAGGGGCTGGGCAAGCGTGTGCCGGTTGCGGCATTCAAGCTGCAGCATCGTGCTGGCAAGGGCAACATTGCTATCAAGTGCAATGCGGGGGACAGGCTTGTGGCGCTCCATGTGGTATGACACATAGGCCTCCTGCCGGCATGACTGAATGTGACCTGTCACAGTCTGCAAGCTGCGAGGCACATCTTTTGTGGTACCAAAGCAGTGTCCCAAGTGTTATGAATGCTTGAGCAGACATGCCTGCCCGTTGTTCATTCAAGATTCAGTATTGCAGGTCACAGCAGCTTGAAACTTCAGGCATTGTATCATCACTGCACTCACAGTGAAGCAAGTTACCATGTGATTCAGCTACTCTGGTCAAGTCTTGATATGCATTTTGGGAATGAGCAAATGGACAGATGGATGTATGCAAGGTAGCTCTGCATTGTGCACATGCTGCAGAATGCGCATGGCGTGCATGAGCTGTCCCATGCATGACATGTGAGACATGGTCAGGTGGGGCATGGGGAGGGGTCAGAGACGGATGTGCTGTTGGGCAGCCAGCAGGGTCTGATGACGCGCATTGCCCTGGACAACATCCCCCACCATAGAGGGCGCTCAGGCAAGGGCTCACGTGTGATGAAGCTGAAGGAGGGGGACAGCCTTCACACTGTCACCCCTATCTGGGCCCAATCACCCCAGTCATGACCGACACTCACCATGTCAAGTCATGCCCGACTTGACTGCCAGCAGTCTGTGCTACCAGCTGATGTGGTGCAAGCATAACAGGCACAAGCTCAGGATGAACATTCTTCCTGTCAAGTCATCCCCAATCCACCACTAAAGGCATTTACTCAGCGACTGGGCGCTGAACAACAAGCATCAACTCATGAGGAACATGACATTGACCGGAATCAGCAATGGATGAGGTCTGCCATCAGGCACACACAGAGTGAGTGGTGCAGCAGTGCTCAAGCCCTGGTTGATGCATCAAGCCCACAGAATTGCTGCCAGACATTGATTTGAAAAGGAAGTGATACTTGGCAAATGGGCCTGATCAGCAACCTTCGCTGCTATGCAGTGTCTGTTTTGGCTGTCAGCTCAATGAGTTGCAACCTCAGGTTGAATCACAGATTGTTCCTGCCCAAACGACCTTCTGTTCTTGGCTTTCTGAGCACAAGGTTTATTTGTGATATGCTCTTATGCAGTGACATTTAGCACCCTGCTAGGTGCCGCGCGGACATACTTGCAACGAATCTGCTGGCCAGAACCCTTACATCCTGCCTGCCTAAGCAAATGAATCGTATATGATCGAACGTGCTACCATTTTGGGAAGCTGCTGCGATTGCTCCGCTGTCATGTACTGATTGGTGTTTTCTGATCTGTGTAAGGGCGTCGAAGTATATTAGACATTGCATGCCCGGTGTGCGCAGCATCAAGTACTGTAATGCATGCGTGATTTGAAGACAGCACACAGCGTGTTACGTGATGGCATAGACACTGACTGACATCCTGATGCAATGGCAGCTTACTCCATCATCATTCCTGCAGCTCCAACATAACATTTCACACCTCGTATAATGGCTGGAGTTTTTCAGGACAACGTCGTTGTTGGTGATTGTTGTAAGAAGTTGGACACACAAAAATATCTAGAGCCATGCTGCTGCAACAAGCTAACTGACGACATACTAGAGCTGCTATCTGCGCACAAGGAGAGAAAAAACTTTTGAAACGCTCTTGCTTGATGGCAAATTAAAAAATAGAGCCTCAAACAGCAGATTTATGGGATGCTCTGTTTAAGTTTTAAACAGAACATCCCATCGTGATGTGAACTTCAAGTGAAATCCTTCACGTAGATGGCATCAAGGCTTGCTGACTTTGGTCAGAAAGGCTTGCACTTCTGCTATGTATTCATCTGGGTGCTTTCTGAGGTGCGCACAATGAGCAGACTTGTCCCACCTCTTCACCCTCACATTCAAACCCCTGCAACACCAACACAGATTGTCATTCAACCCACTCACCATGCATTGCGTGAATGCCAGTGGCCCTGTTGCACAAAATCCCAAAAGCTGTGCTCAAAAACATGATTGGTCTTGTGTCAGGTTGCATACCTTCAGAACAGCTTTCAGGGACATGCATGATCTGTCAGGCCAACACATGGCAATGCAAGGCATGTGAAAGGGTGCTGTTCCTCCTGAGCAGCGAGGTACTGTATGTCAAGCCTACAGCTGTGCACATGCAGCACGGTTGACAGCATACTGTTGTCGCTTCTTGTCCAACAGGGTCTCCAGCTCCTTGGCGTCACAAAGCTTATCATCTGTGCTGTAGAAGTACAGGCGGGGAACAGCCAGTTTCTCATTCAGCATGCGGTTCCTGCATGCAAGAGAGATTGTGCATGCAAAAGACAATGCACATGCAAAAGACAATACGCATGCAGAAGAGATCATGCGTGCAAAAGACAAAGTTGAGCTCGTCAATCATGCATGTCGAATGCATAATGAATCAGCATGCTTGCAACTTTGCTCACATGCAAACAGACCCCGCTGATTGCCTTGCGCCATACAGGAAAGGTATGTTGCACGGGGTTTCAAAGACAAGTGAAGATTACATGATGGGCACATGATCTAGAAGATCACAGGGCAAGCTGAAAATCAATCTGCACGACTTACCAAAAGCGCTTGGGAGTGTTGCCAACCAACGCAAATGTGAGCAGCGTTATGACCAAAAAGGCTGCTTGCAGCAGCTGCTTGATGGGAAAATTGGTGCCTTCACTGATAGCTGCTCGGCCAGATGTAACTGTCATGACACAAGGCGCACTGTCAAAGATCAACCCTGCCATTGCATATTTAATGGGCTCATACCTGCATAGCATGTGATAGTCTGCAGACACAACAATGCAGATATGACAGAAAGCAGTGTGTCTAACCGCCATCTGGCCAAGCAGTCAGGCAATGCTGCCTTGGTGTACGCCTGGAGGTTTGCAGCAATGTAATTACCTTGCCTGTGCTTGGACCAGGGCAACAATTTGCTCAAACACCCAGCAGCCTCCATTGCTGAACTGCCAAAACACAATAGACCTGCAGGTGCTTTGATTATCACTTTAATTGTGACTTGCACATGCGTAGGGTAGCTGCAACGTGACGCTTCCATACCTATGTTGCACCTTCTGCCTTTCAAGCAGGTAATTCAAGATGTTGCTAGCCCACAGACGACGAGGTGCCTCTGCAACTGAAAATCCGGTAAACGTTGGCTGGATTGTCCTCAGGCTGGAGCACCCATTCTTGCTCAACAGTTCACTGTACTTTGCAAGGTATTTGTGGTCACAATTGACCCAGCCCATCAAGACCTGCAAACCTTAAAGCTTGCCGCTCTTAAAGGTGGGTGACGAGCAGGATGAACACAGTGAGTAGTGATGTTGACCACGCACCACGAACGGTGCGTGCTCGCTTTCAATAGGCGAAATAGTCTCAGCCTTCGCCAAGCGCTGAAACGCCATGTTTTGTTCAGTCGCGCCAACTCGTCTGACAACAGTATCTGGCTCGCCAAGCCTCGTAAACGCCGTGCGTGATCGGGTTGATTGAAGCCCCGGTCAGCAAGCCTGCTTTCTTACGACTGGCGCGACCTGCAAGCGCAGGCGCGGATACTGCGAAGTGTTGCATACATCTAAAAAAATTTGCGGACTTGGCCTGAAGCGCATATCAACTGTGCATCAAGTTGTACCAGGGTCGTTGACCGTTTGTCCATATGACAATGAATTTGCAGCTGCGGACAGCAAAAATTGCAAACTAATTAGCTGCGGGGCCGCCACAGCGAACGCGCTTCAAATTGCATCGAAAGCATTGCCTGCTGATGCGGCTGAGCGAGGTAGTTGCAAGTGCTGTTGTTCTCGAAACGGTATGCCATTCTTGTGAAGAACAGCGTCCGGCGCAGGCGCAACCCCTCCTGCGTTGCCCCAGTACAGATGGCTACTCAGCAGGAGACCGATGACCTGGCAAGGCTACTGCTGAGTGCGTCCGATGCGGAGCCCACAAATGCAGAAATACATCCTGACGCAGATGCTACAGATGCGGAATCAACCGCACGTAGCAACGCACCGTCAGGTAAACCGTTCATTACAGGCAGTCCCGTAGAATCGTGCTGTGTCGCCTGAGTGAGATAAACTGGACCTATGCAGAAGATGTTGAGTCGGGTGGGCACAAGGGCATTTCAGCTGGCCACACCGGCACTCATTGGATCCTCACTACTTTCGTTTTGCTGGGTGACATGTTTGGGCTGGGGACATTAACACTGCCAGCTGACTTTGCCAGATTGGGCTGGGCTGTTGCTCTGCCAGTCATAATCATTTGTGCACTGGGCATGGTGTACTCTGGCATTCTCTTTGGACGCCTTGCCACCCATCTACCGGCTAGCCATGCTTTTGATCAGCTGGGCGCTGCAGCATTTGGCGCGAGTGGCAAGAGGATGGTATACGCAACAGTGTACCTGACCATCCTCTTTGAGCCCGTCATCTTCCACCTGACATGCATGGAGAGTCTGCAGCAGATGCTGTACTCTGCCAATGTATCTCAGATAGCAGCTGGGGCCATAGTTGCAGTCCTCATCTTTCCCTTGGGTCTTGTCCAGGGCATTGAGGAGGTGTCAACGGTAGCAATATTAGGCACTATTGGAATGCTCCTGGCAGTCATCACTGCAACATATAAGCTATGGTTCTTGCGTGCAATTGATTTCGTGCCCACTGAGGTTGTGCACCGCGGCCACTTCAACACAACACTGGTTGCCATCATGGATTTGGTGAGGAGCTTGCACCTCACTTGCTGCCACCTTGCTGCTGATGTCTGCATCATACAATTTCACGTGCAAGCAAAACAGCTTCCTGTCAACTTTCTTCATGTTTTGGACCTGTGTTATGAGTGCCTGACATCAGCATTTACAACTCTGACTATTGCAAAATTGATAGCGCAGTGCATGTCCCTCCTGCACATGACCTAGAAGGCTCAAACCAAGGTTGGCAACATGCAGCTGAGCCATGTGCAGCATCCAGTCAATTCCAGAGTTACATGCCTGCTGCAATGCGTTCAAGTTGGGCATGTTGACTGTAGGTCTTTACCTATGGCGGCCAGGTGAATTGGATGCGCTACATCACTGGAATGCGGCATAGATCCCAATTCAAATATGCAGCTGGCGCAACCAGTGCCTTCATGACAGTCCTGTACATCATCATGGGCTCAGTTGGGTACTACCGCCTAGGGAGTGTCTTTGACTTCTCCCGCCCCGTCACATCCATCCTACCCCATGATGCATGGAATGTCCTCATGAATGCAGGCGTGTTTGTACACTGCATCTTTGCCTATCAGATCAACCTAAATGTATGGGCAGACATGGTGCTGCACATTCTTGTGCCGCACATGAATGACTCAGCATCAAGACAAACGACCATTGGTCGTCTTACCTGGGCTGCAGCCATTGTCATTGGCATTGCCTTCTCCTTTGTCATTTCCATTTTCTTTCCTTATTTTAGTATTGTCATGGCTCTCATTGCTTCAATAGGAGACTTGGCTGCGGCATATGCTCTGCCTGCCATGTTCAGTCTCAGGCTGCTAGGTGACAGAATGCCAACATGGGAGAAGTTGCTATGCTACATCATCATCCCAGTGTCCCTTGTTCTGTCTGGAATGGGTGTGTACTCATCTCTGGCTTCATTGATTCATGAGTTCTGGCAGCGACATTGACGCTAACATCTCTTCTCAAACTAGAAGATGTGCAGGGACAAACGTAGATGCATCAGTAGAAAGTGCTGCCAAGCTTCAATTTGGATGCTTGGCTTGAATTGCTGTAGGTAGGTAGAGTGTTTTAGGGTAGGAGCTAAAGCCCCAATGCTAGCGTGTCTAGGCGCAGACTATTCACCCTGTAGGATAGGCATAAATTATGAGAAAATGATTCAAGAACTCTGAGTCTGGTCTGGGTCCTGGTGCTGAATCTTGTTTCACAGTTATTGCACAAACTGGAGGATGTTGCACATTTGGTTTGTTTCTAGGGTTCCCAGACCATACTGTTTTGGTCTGTTGGCGGCATCTCCGCCACTTTGAGTGCCGAGGTTGTGCTCTGTGGCAGCTCTGCATTAGTCCGCAAATGTGTACTAAGCAGCACGGGTACCATGTCATATGATATATGCTTGCATAAGCAAGGTCATAGGCTCGACTCAGCATCGGGACGCGTACAACGTTCACCACCAAGGACACGTGATCATACTGCGTGTAGGGCACGCCCAGTTTCGCCCTCTCACCTTGAGTCAAGGTCGTTGACCAATTTGATTTTTCGCAGAGTTCGGTTGACTGGCACTTGGTATGTGTTGCTCCTTGTTCCCGAATGCTGTTCCTAGCGCCGTGAACGCTTTGCAGTAGCAGCTTCCTTCTGTTGAGCAGCAGCTGCAGATTGATTGCCATGAGCAGCCTCCCAAGGTCGTGCCAACGAGTTGGAAAACATCTGCAGAGCAGGGTGCGCACAGCACCTCAGAAAGCTTATAACAAGCTTATATCTTGCCTCGGAAACGATCACCTAGAGACACAGGTGCGTGCACCGCTTCCTGCTCAGTTGAACACAATCAGTTGCTGTTGTGGCACGTTCATATCCGTTGCCTTGCTGCAGGATCACGTGGTAACAACGGCGCCTGAGCTTGAAGACGATGCAAGCTCCCAAAATAGACCGTAAGCTTTTGCGCACAGCTCGCCATACTTGTCTTTCCTGGGGGTGGCTTCTCACTCAAGCACGCTCTTCAGTCGACGCTTCGCTGCTGACATTCTGCTGCTGGTGTGCAGGTCTTATAGCAAGGACGAGTATACAGCAGCCATCGAATGGCAAGCCAACAATTGGCGAGACTTTGCGGCCGAGATGAGCTCCCGTTTTGAGGCAATCAAGTCTGAGCTGGACAAGGCTGTCAAGAAGAGTGCCTTGGAACTTGACAGACAGCAGCGCACAACTGCTGAAGTAGAGCAGCTGCTCAGCAGTGCACGTGCATCTGCTGACTATTTTGAGAGATCAGCTGCAGAATGTGGGTTCGAGCTGACCAGCAAACAAGCTTTGCTGAAAGAGTCTGAGCAGACGCAAGACTTGTTGAGCTCCAAACTGGTGTCTCAGGTACATGTTCTTTTTCCCTGTCTCATGTGTACTCAATCTATCTTCTGTTGTCTTCAATGCCTGCTTGATTGTCCTTTGCGCCTGTTGTATCCATTGTGGCGCCTTGCATTGCATGGCTCATCACGCATCAGTTTCAGCATCAAGCACAAACTGCGCTCACCTGAGCTGATCATTGTTCTTGCCTGCAGCATCATGCTACAGACTCTTGATGCCCTTCTTGCTCTGTGCTGTGGGATGCTGATTTCATGGTGTGATGCAGGAAGAAGACAGCAGCAGCGTCATCTCCTCCCTGAACACCACCATTGTGGAGCTGCAGGACGCTGCTTCAGGTCTCCAGGTCACCCTTGCCTGCAAGGAGTCTGCTGCTGTGGCTGCTGACACCAAGTGAGTTTCTGCTTCTCATCAAGTCATACTACAAAAGCATGCATGCTAGGCTGCTTTGTTCATCCACAGCAGGTCGATGCTATATGGCCTGATTGCATTTCACAGCTTTTCTACATGCCATTTGTGTGTGTGTGCGTGTGCGTGTGTGTGCGTGTTTCTGCTGATGCACTTATGATGGAGGCAGCGGAAGAGCCTAACATGATCAAATAACATGAGGCATGGCTGTGCCCAGCCTGTCGACACATGCAAAATGGCTGCATCTCTAAGCTTCTGCACGTCATGTTGCGCATCACTTGACAACTCTGCAATGTCTCCGATCAAAGCTGATCTGGATGTCCAATGGTGCAGCTTCATCACCTTAAGTGCTTTTCGGCTGTCATGCTGGCTGCATGCATGCTCGGCAGCAGCTATGTCCATCCTATCCTGTCTTGTCCTGAAAACATCACCCTCGCCAGTTGCCTGCATGCTGCATGTGTGTGGCTGACTGCATGCTGACGCTATGTGATTGACCTGAGCAGGCACAAGGAAGAGCTAGAGGCCCTTCACCTTGCTCACCGTACCCAAACAGAAAAGCTGTCTCAAAGCCAGGTCTGCCCCTTGGCTTCATGCAATTCGCTGCCATTTTTCGTTATGAACTTCATCCGTATCCACCTAAGCTACCTATTTTCTGCCTGAATCTCACATGATATCATCGATGTCATGAGCTCAAGTGTTCTCAAACACCTTGGTGCATGTCACCTGTCTTGATGGGCCTTGGCGTCTGATGACTGAGCCCTCTGGTGCTGCAGCAAGCCAAGCAAATCTGTGCTTGTCACTCTCAAGCATTGAATGAATTTCTGGATCACTGTTTTCGACCAGGCTTGTCTGTCATCGTATGATCGTCAGGTTGATCAGCTCAAACACTTGCATCTTGTAGGCTGAGGTGGACAGAGAGCACAGGGCAACAAGGGGGGAGCTAGAGCATGTTGAGATGGCCTTGGCACAGCAGCAGAATGCTGTTGCAGATGCACAGGCACAAGTACACCTTGCAAGCCAGAGAGTCCAGGTAGGCCCCCTACACCCCAAGCCCTCATACCATCAGTGAACCACTTCCCTCAATACCTCCATCTTTTTGGTCTCCTCATGCTCTTTGACCTATCTCACACCACCCAGCTTGGCGTGATCCTCCAGCCCTGGGCCAGCCTGCAAGCCTCCCAGGAGCCCCTCTTGTCCATTCCTGTTCAATTCCCAACATGGAAGGGACAAGACTTATGAAGACTTTGGACAAAACAATACTGGTTTTTCTGTACTTTGTCATATGTGGGTAGAGCACATCCTACCACCCAGCCCAGATGCACCTACAAAGTGCCGGGTGATATTTCAACTGAGAACAACAAAACAACTTCAAACAGACAGATAAACAAGCACTTCCTTTCTGTGGCCCCCTGTGTGGACATTGCTTGCTCTGTTGCCCTGCCAGGGCTGCTTGCATAGTTCTGCCATGCCTGCTTGCGCAGTCCTGCTAGCTGTCTAGTTGCAATTGCTGCTGCAGTATGATAGGAGTATCTGCTGTTGCAACAGCCGTGCGGGCTGCGTGTCTGCAACCATTGTGAGTCATGTCGTCGTCCAAAGTTCTCACCACAGTGTTTTGCGCATGAGATCCTGCTGTCTGTGAGGCCATTTGATCAAATGCAGCAGAAACCTGCAGTCCTCCGTTGGTCTGCCTGCCCATCCGTCTTTGTGTTTGCCCCTTCATTTTACCTCATTGTCCCCCTCACACAAGTGGGCATGTGTGTTGTGCAGGAGCTGGAGTCTGACCTCGCATTCTCTCAACAGAACTCCAGCAACATCACCACTGACTTGAGGTCTGAGGTAGCTCACTTGAAGACTCTACTGGAGGATGAAGCAGGCAAGACCAAGGAAGCCCAGCAACAGCATGTGGCGCCCGAGGCCGAGTCAGCAGCTCAACTGGCCAAACTCAAGACCCGCATGGACACAGAGCTTGCTGCTCTCACAAGCCAATTGGAGTTTGAGCAGAACAGGCGGTTGGCAGCTGAGGAGCAGCACAAGGCAGCTCAGGCTGACCTGGCTCTTGCCTCAGGAGTGGCTGAGCAGCTCAAGAGCGATGAAGCTGTGCTTCTGACCGAGGTGGGAATTGTCAGTGTGCTTGTGATGCAGGTATTTCAGACAGATACGTGATGCATTGGTTTCCACCGCAAGCGGTTAAACTGATGCTGTTGACATGCATGCCTGTTGTTTGCGTCTCACTTGCTCTCGGCATTTGTTTGAAGAACCAAGTCATCTTGCCATGCCCTTGTCATGCACTGTGCTCACAATGTGTGTTGCATCGCAATGTTGAAAAGCTGTTTTGCAGGAGCCTGTGTGAATCAGATGCTGTCAGGTTGCAGGCACCCTTGACAGCCGCCCCACCTTTGCCACCTGTCACATCATTCAGCACAAACTGTACATATGTACATACATGATTTTGCTCAACACATGTTGACAGTCTCTTTGTGACCTTGTAGGCTTTGAAGAATGCGGCAACCATCAATGAACTAAGTGAGCAGGCAGCACAGCTGCAGGCAGCTCTCACAGCTCAGACCAAGGAGGCAGCAGCTTTGGCACAGCTCGCCCAAGCCCATCAGCAGCAGATGGACCTGAACATGGCTGACCTCAACAGTCGGCTGCAGTCTGGAAAGGAGCACATGTGCAAAAGCTGCCGTTGACCACAAAGCTGCTCAGGCTGACCTGGCAGAGCAATTGGCATGCGCTTCAGGAGCGGCTCAACAGCTCGAGAGCCAGAACGCTGAGCTGTCGAGTCAGGTATGATCCAAACATGTACTTGTGATGGTTGGCCCTTCAGGAAGAGGAAGACCTGTTTTGCTTTTATGTATGATTACACACAATTGACCATTGTCATTGTTGCCGGACCTGTCAATTGTGCGCTGATGGCCTGACAGTCTGTGACAGGTTCATTGTGGGTTAAGAGACCATCTGACATACGGCTCTGGGATGCGACATGACTGCTTGTACTTCACTAGGCTGCGGTGAATCCAGATGCAGCATCATGTGTGAACAAGCTGCAGAGGCTCTCTGACACCACACTTGCACTGCCTGTTACTGTTTTTCACACAGCTTTGCAGCTTCAATCAGTCAAGTCTGAGGGTCCTTTGCCTATCTGCAGGTCATGAAGGATGGCCTGACTGTCAAGGATCTCACTGACCAGGCAGCACAGTTGCAGGCAGCCCTCACAGCTGCAGATGCCAAGTCAGCAGCTGAGTCAGCAGCTGCAGGGCAGCATGCCCAAACACTGCAGCAGCTGAATGCTCTGCGTGCAGACCATACCGCAAGTGTTGACAACACCAAGGTGACACTAAGCTTCTTGTATGCCCACCTGCATAATTAGATTGCATGCAAAAAGCCAAAGTATGCAGATGTAATAACTTTAAGCAATGCTTACCTTTCACAAGCTGATCTCTACTGTGGCTACAGCTGACTTGGGGCTGAATCTCACAAGTTGGCTGTGCAGAATTTTGCAGATCATCTTGATTTGCCTCCATCAGCAAGACAAGCTAAAAGCTCACAGGTACACTACACAAGGATGCAAACTGAAACTTACAGGAGTGTACTTTTCTGTGCAGGTTGTACGTGCTGACTTGGAGGCAGCCAAGCTGCAGATCTCCACACTCAAGGCTCAGCTGGTCATGAGCCATGAGGCAGCTGACTCAGTCAGAGCAGCCTCGGACAGCCTGGCTCAACAAATGAAGAAGTCAGCGGACACAGAGCTGTCCAGGGTCGTCCATCAGGTTGACATAGCTAAGGCAAAGGTTCGTCACCTCCAAGGCCTGCTGGCCAACACTCAAGCTGATGCCAAGTCAGAGGCCGCCAAACTGCGGCTCGTATTGGAGAAGTCCCAGGCCAAC
>JAABUP010001474.1_pt1 | contig 49424 bp, 60 predicted proteins | sample 5559201 | NCBI WGS metagenome assembly JAABUP01 (sample SAMN10711887, study PRJNA513373) | rock metagenome | isolation source: Antarctica rocks | place: Antarctica | reverse complement strand
AGTCGCTATGCTGCCTCTAGTGACTTGTGCAAGTTGCAAGCTATGACATCAGCCTTATCACTTACACTAGATAGCTTAGGCCAGGCTGGCGCTGCTAAGCTGCAGGCAGCTGTGATGTTCAGTATCAGAAAGCTAGGTTGCCTCAACATTAAATTGACATAAATATGAGTAGCAGAGGGTATGCATTCATGCTTGCCCATCATGACATGTGAAGAAGGTACAGCTGCAACCATGTTTTATGCAATTACTTTGAAATACGCCTTCAAGCAAACAACATATGTCATGCAGTTATTGAGTGTTAATGACTGCACAAAAGTTTGCAGCTAGTCATACACATGGAGATGCTTGTTTGCCATTCGCAAGCTTACAAGTTAACCAGCACAGAAGCTGTTGAGGATGCTACTCATGTCTTTAACAACAGTCCTAGGCACACTGCTTGGAGGAACAAGATTCAGTGGGAACAAGCCCATCATGCTCACAGGTCACAGGCTATTGCAGCATCCGCAAAAACTGGACTCTACAGGTAGCTTCCTGGACTTGAGAAGCATTTAGGTGCCATATGAAAAGCACAGATACGTTTGCTCATTATCTGGTCCACCAGGCACCTTCATTGGGGTACGAGTTTGCAATCTCAAACTCGCAGCAACAACATAAAGTTGAGCCACTGCACCAGAACAAAGCAGGCCAGACACCTGTTTGTGCTGTGATAGACACAACCAGTTGCTGTATCAGGGATTGACATCCTGCTTGTGCCAGACATGCTGGCCGTCTGCAGAAGACCGCTGCTTGGACCATAATGCGCGGGTGTCGGACTCAAGGTGAACATAGTCAACCTCTGCAACATCCACAACAAGCAGAAGAAAGCTTGGAGGCGCCTTGTCCTGCATGCAGCAGAGCATTGATTGAAGCTAGAACATGCCCATTACATGTGGAAAATGCTCTTGAAAGTCCTTGCTCGCCTGTATGTTGCAACAAATCAACCTCTTGAGGTGACTGGATACAGGACAGAATCAGCATTGTGCTGGGCAGAGGTGCTTTTGGTACGAGTACAGCAAAAGCAGACAATGGTAGGGACAACTGGCTTTTCACATTCACATCAGCCATGGCTAGTACCTGCTGATCAGTGTCTTGTTGAACAGGACTTTGAAATGGTTTGCCAGGTGGCCTGTCAGCATTATGATACCATTGCAACACAGATGGAGTTCCAAGTCTCTTGTATTCTTGTTGCCTGAGTGACTGAAAAGCCTCATGATTGCTGTCAGCATCCACAATTGTAATGGACCCTCTAAGCCTGAACTGCTGCTGTGTTGCAGCATTCCAGTTGCAGATCTCAACCCAGTTGTTTTTTGCCAGATGTCTTGACTTGTAGCTTCTGCAAGCAAACCATTATTGCCAAAAAATAGCTGTGACGGTCTTTGGTCCACAGCGGAAAGATTTCTGGTGAGTCTAGACCATTTGCAGAAAATGAGCTGACAACTTGCATGCAAGGCACTTTGTCATCTATACGCAGATCACACGAGAGCACTTTGGATGTCTTCATTAGTGGCACAACCATGCAAGCGATGAGCATTGTATCTCCTCATCCGTGTGCACATGCAGCAACACCTAATGTAATATGCTGATCGCATACTTGGCATGTGTTTGCAGGAGGGCTTGCTGAGTGCCTTGGATGAACCCTGCCAAGCCCATGGTCCGGCACGCAGGGGTGCCATCCTCCCTGACCTGCAAGCAACTTATCTGGCTTGCATGCATGTGCGCCAGGGTTGATCGAACGAGGTGCATGTAGCATGTGCTGCTCAACCTCAATTGTTTCAAACAGTTTAAAGGTGAGACTCATGCTGTGTGCAAGGAGTCCATCATTTGCTCTTGTGGCAATGCATGCCTTATGGTGCGTGTGTTCCTGCACATTTTAGCTGGAAAGTGCCCTTCATGCTACTCCTGACTCACTGTAGCCACTTGCACGAACTTGTTCTCAGCAGCTGCATGCAAGACTTGCTGTAACTTCGTCTGCCAATCTGGGCCCTCAGGGCTTAGTTTCATGGTCGTCTGGTTTTGCAGCTTGAATGGCCAGCGTTTGATCAGTCTGTGACAAGTTGCTAGTCATGAGATTACTCAGCATGGCGAGGATAGCTTCTAAAGCATTCTGAAGTTCCGCTGATGATACACACCTGCTGGGATCAGAAGCCTTAATCAGTACCAAGCTTGAGCGGCCGAGCTGCAAGCAGATGGGTGGCGTGCCTAGCCATCAAGCACAATACAGCTGTTGTTTTATGAATACCAACAGATACGCATCAGGGGAGAGAACTGAATGTGCTCTGACTTTTTGCTGTACGTCGTCATACGGCGTGAGAGGCATGAAGGGGCGCACGTTGCAACATGCCAAGCTGGCGTTACGAGTGTACCATACGTTCATAGCAGGCTCCAGCCTCTCAAGAGAGGTTTCATGAGCAAGACCGCATTCTTCCAGCTTAAATCTTGGGCCAGGTTCATCCTCCCATCTCGATATGTTGCACCATACCACGCCACACCCGAACCAGTTGTGCGTAGGATGCTGCAGCTTGCAAGGGTGTCAGCTACAGACACAGTGTACGATATAGGCTGTGGTGATGCCAGACTTCTTATAGCAGCAGCTGAAAGAGGGGCAAGGGGAGTGGGCTTTGAGTTGCATGGCAGCTTGGTGCAGGAAGCAAGACAAGAAGTTGAAAAAGCTGGGGTGGGTCATCTAGTCAAGGTGTTCCAAGAGGATGCGACCAAAGCGTCACTCAAAGAAGCTACTGTGATCACACTTTACCTTAGCGACTCTGGCAACACACATGTGATAAACAATCTTAAACAGCAGATACAGCAACAAACTCGTGTGGTGTCATTTGCCTTTCCCATTCAGGGCTATTTGCCTGACAAGACAGACAAAATTCATGGGATTGACATATATCTGTACAATAATATCGGGTTGTTGCCGCCCGTGATATCATCTTTGACACAGTAGCATTTTAAAGCTTTTCCTTGACTTTTTGCTCTTTTACATTAGCGCGCGAATCTATTTTTCCATAGTGTTGGCTCCTGTACCAATGTGTGGCACACTGTGGCATAACAAGGTCAAGACCAATGTTTGCCTAGGGAAGCTTGTGTATCCAACATTAACCCTTACTTCGGGCCATAGACTCTCGTCTTCTTGAAAGAGCAGCCAACATGTGGTCTTCTGCAAATTATTGTATCCTTATCTGAGATCCAATCTATCAAGGGAACATGTGGTCATCGTTGCTAGATGCCTAATTAGATGCCTAATTTGGAAACGCTCGATAGAGTGTTAAGGGACAAATTGCTTTCAATCGCAAGACCCGCAAGAGACTTTGCAGCTTGCCTGCTGGCACTGCAGTATGTCCGTACATCCTGTGCGCCAATGCTGGCATGCGTACGAGCGCAGCCTACAGCGTCGGCCAATCAGGACAGAAGCGTTCATGACGGGAATTTTGTGGTAACTTTGGGCGTCGCACGCTTTTGTTCCTGCTATGCATTGACTTTTGTTTTGCTTGTAGCTGTCTTATCCAATTGCAGGGCTGCCGGAGACTGCCTTGCCCAGAAGGCTGAATGTATAGCAAGGAAGCGCAAACTTAGATACAACTACAGAAGGACTGCTTTCACAGCAGCTTACGGAGGAGTCCTCATAGGTACACTGTCTAGCTTTGCTCTCAGAAGCCTACCACGAGAGTGCTGCTTGCGGCGACGTCAGTTTCATTCTGCCATGTGGCAGGACCATTTGGCCATTTCTGGTACCAGAAGCTGGACAAAGTGGTGTCAAGCTGTCTGCAGCCCTCAACTGCAGTATTTGTTGCTGCAAAGGTACAACAGCATTGCACACTGCTCCTGGCTTTGGTTCTGCATGCCAAGGGCAAAAAAGTTGTTACCGTGCAGGTGGCAGCTGACACATTCATCTACACCCCTTTGAATGTGGGCTTGTTCTTTGCTCTGATGACTGTTGTAGAGGGTGGGCGATGGACGGTAAGTCCTTCCGCATATGCTGGACTGCTGTATAAAGGTTATATGCACAAACTCTCATGCAATGCACTGACGTCTGTGCAGTCACAGATCTGCATGTCACAGTTCAACAACCCATGGTGTTGCTGTGAGCTTGTGCATTGCATTGCATATGAATGTTTTGTCGAGCAGTCTGCCCTGAGCAGTCTGCCAGCAGCAGGTTCTCAAGACAGTCCTGACAAGGTGCTGGACTTGTGAGTCAATGCAGTACAAGGCATCAGGCCACCACTGATTTTCTCACAGTGCTGATATGCTCTTGCTCTAATGCTGTGTGGCACTTGCATACAGGAGGTGCGTCACAAGCTTCAGCAAGACTTCCTGCCCACTATGGGAGCTGAAATGGCCATCTGGCCTGCCTACCAGGCTGTCAATTTTGCTCGTGTCCCTGTTCAGCACCAGTTGCTCATGTGCAGTGTTGGAACACTCTTTGATAGCACCTTCCTGTGCTGGTGAGTCACAAGGTCTGTCAGTATCTTCCGTAGCATGCAGGGCACGCAAATACATTTTCACGGTTGTGTGACCATATCTCTCACCAGCTCAACACCAGAAACCTCTCTGTGTCTAATTTCTGCTCAATCACCCCAATAGCAAGCAGCATTCTGGCATTTCGGCTTTGCAAGTGGGTACTGCACCAGCATTCAGCAGACACTCAGTCATGTGACATCCTGTGTCAATCCAGCCTACAGGTATCAGTGCTCCTCCAAAGCGTCAAGAATGAAGCAATTTGCTGTTCTGCAGGGTCCATGACCACAATGACTGGCTGAGCATGGTTGTCCCTGGTTTGAGGGCACCTACAGCTTTGTCACCGGTTACTGATGCAGCAGACAGCATAGGCTCGCTCTTGAACACCGGCAAATAGGATCAACCCCCCAGCTTGTACACTTCGTTGTGCTCATGTGCAAAACGATGTCAGGCAATTGAATTTGCAATTGGGAACACAGCAATGTGCCACGACTGTTGTCATGACTACTGTAACAACCTAGGCTGTCAAGACCAGTTCCTGGTTTATTCTGTGCGACTTGTCAGGTTGCTTGCCCAACTGAGTCACATTGTGCGTCTGTGGCAACAGCTGTGAGCTTCACCAGGTACCCTTGGTCTTCAGAAGATGTTTCTGTCCATCATTGATTATGGTGCTGCATCTGATTCTGCCTCTCTAGCAACTTCTCAGTAGGAGGAGATAGTCTTTGATGCATCATTGATTATGGTGCTGCATCTGATTTTGCCTCTCTGGCAACTTCTCAGTAGGAGGAGATGGTCTTCGACGTCGTTTGGTGTTTGTTATGATGTGAGCTAAGTCCTCCTGCAGCAATGGCAGTCACTATGAGCCGACGAAATCTGACCCGCTGTGTGGCAGGGTAGAATAAGAAGCCTGACCTCGATTTCCACAGTGGACAAGGTTACTTGGAAAAACGGACGCTTGTAGGGAATCTGTGTAATCGGCATCCTTTCAGGTGTGACAGGCTCACAGAGTCATCTGGGCGTCTGAAGAGTGCCCTCTGAAGTGTCAGGTAGACCAGGCCCGACGGTCTCGGTTGGTCCGTGAAGTTGCGTACGACTCACTGTGAAACGACCCAGGCCAATTGACGTGGAGGCGCGCACGTTGGGGTGTGCTACACCCTTCTTTGTGCTGATGGTTTCGGAGTGTGTCGCAAGTATCTTTGAGGTGTATCTAAGCACTTTATAATATGGGGGAGGGGCGGGGCGAGGCGCTGAGACATGCTCTTGTTACGCAGAACAGCTGGTGTTTCGGTACACGAGTTCGACAGTCATCAACACTGCTGGATCAGGACTCACACGCAATAGATGTCCTGACACAACACAGTAGAATGTCAATCGTTTGTTGCCACCATGCACATGAGTGTCTAGAGGGCGTTTATCAGCCGAAACTGCAATTTGCGCCATGGTAAGTCCAACCCCCTTTCACCGATCTGCTCATGTACGACAAGCGTGATGAAAAGCTGTTGGGGTTCTTATACTTTGCGTGGCTTCCTGCACAACCGAATGATGTCAAATGATAGCTGCAAGATGCCCAAGGTGCTGATGTGCATCTGAAGCCAAATGCTGACTGCCCTTTATATGTAATGTACACAGGTGCATACGTTGACAAGTGTACAGCGTGATTCGAAATCCAGTACAAAAGCAGCGCCGCATGGTACATGTATGACAGCTGTCCTTCAGGCAATTGCGAGCAGTCAAGCCCTCCGTAGGCACCTGCCAGGTGAGTCAATATGCATGCAGCTCAAGGTCCCCTATTCATTGCAATTCACTCACCAAGAATGACTCCAAGCTGCAGAAGTCCTGAGTGTGCTGACAACCAGGCAGCTCCACCCGCATTCCATTGTATAGCACCTCAATGCAATATCCTCCACCTTGCCTCTTTGTTGCCTGCAGCAGCACCACCAACAGTCGCTGTGATGCAAAGGCATAAAATGAACAATTGCTGCCCAAGGTGCACCTTGTTTGGCAGCAAGCCCCTGCGCTGTGTCTTGCAACACAGCTTTTCAGTGCACAGTGGTTTGGCACAGATATGCAGGAGACCTTTGAGCTAGCAGACAAGCAGGTGACAGAAATAGGTTGCTACTCACAAATGCCTGTGGCTCTTGGCATTGATATAGATTGAGCTGTATGTTGGCACCATATGGAGCAATCATGCTGCCATGCCACTCTCTGGGTTTGGGCGGCTTAGGTAATGGCGGCGCCCAGCTCTGCATTGCTTCACCTGGGTTCCCAAAAGTGCTGCACTCCCTTGAAATGTCTACACCCTGTATGTAAGTGCTGTTGCTGTCCCTCAAGCAGCCGTCGAGCTGGACATCAGCGTCTGTGTTTTGCTGATGCACACAACTGCTCTGTTCAGGTAGGTCATCTGTTGTGGCGCTGTGCTGCTGATCTTGAGGGAAGGGCTGATTGCTGTTGCTGCCGAAAAGGCCAAGTAAGCAGGCTAAGGGGATTATGGTTTCTGCATGTGCAAAGGACAGCTTGGCATGCAGTCCTGATCTGCCTGTTCCAGCTGCTGCTTCCTGCAGGGACACATTATTGTTTTAGATGCACAAGCCAAAACAAAGGGTGTCTTGACCATGCTGAGGCTAACCCCTGAAAAGTCAGGGATGGAATCAACAGCAGCATGACCGCCTTCAACAGATGCTGGCAGACATGACAATGGAGGGAGCAAGTTTTGTCTTGGGACATGACAGGACCCATGACATGCCCTTGTGCTGTTAGTAAAGCACAATTTGGTTGCCCATACTATTGCTCCCCCAATATCACAAGCGTGAACCCTTTTATCAAGCACTCTGCTTCTTCTGACGGTATGCTGCACCCCTGTGATGCTGCACCTATATTTGCCAAGGCTGCATGCATCCATGTATACAGGTTTGGAGCTGATCTACACCTGACACTTGGCAAGCAACAGTAGTCAATGGCGTTGAAGTGTTGTATTGCCTGATGCGCGAGAACGTCAAAGCCTGCATACCTGAAGAGAAGTGGCGATGTCTGCCAGCAAAGGAGCTGCCATATGGTAGGCCACTGGGCTGGCAGCCCCTTTACGCATGAACAGCTGTACGTCATCGACCCACTCCATTTGCTGTGCCTCCTGCACTGCAATCCCTCTTGTGAATGCTGCTGTCATCATGCCTGCACTTGATCACGTGTCTGCACATGTGTGTATAGTGTTTCACTCTCCTTGCACATAGTTATGCATGCGTGCAGATATGTGCAACAACAATGCGTGGCATATATGTGCATACCATGTCTATGTTGACATGTCCTCAATGAAAAGCAGCACATACACACGCCTGAGTAAATCTCAGTTGCTGCCTTTTGCCATCCCTGCTATCTGACCTGTGAAGGAAACAAGGAGCAGGCTCTGTGTGTGTGGCTCCACAGACCTGCTTCCTGCTGGCACAGGTGCCATAGGGCATCCACATGGCGCCCTGTCAGCATGCCTGGGTCCACCCCCAAGCCCTCTGCCAGGCGCGGTATGTGGGCACACCACTCTTGCTGCTTCCAATCATCCTGCATTCAATGATGCCACTCAACATAGAGATAGTAATCCTGACTGATTGGAGGGTGCAGTTTGCATGGCCCATACATCCAATGACAACACTTGTTTGGTCGTGCTGCTCAAATGTATGCAACGGCAGTGTGCCTGAGCACTTGTAAAGCAGCTGTGCCGGCAAAATGCAAATATTGAACAGTCACAATGCAAGCAGCCATCAAATTGTGCTTTGGTCCTGCCATGTGGACAGGGAGGCTGCGGTGCAGCATAATCTGTGTTCTCACCAGAAAGTCAGCATCAATCTGGGCCACATACTCATCATAAGCTGGACACATATCAAAGAAACGCAGCACTGGGTCTTGGTGCTTGGGCCTGGCGTGGATTGTGTATGTAGTGTTGCAGCCATGCTTGGTGACGTTCACCACCCTGTCATGCCCTGTGATGCCGCCTGTTCCTTGGCAATCTGTGTACGTGTGCGTGCCGCCATACAGGCCTTGCATGAAAGCTTTTGCACTGTCTTGCGTTCTGGCTTTCTGCACAACAAACACTGGTGCTGCAACCTAATTTTGGTGTGAAAGCACGGAGCAAGCAAACAGCAGATGTGTTTTGACAAAAAGTACACAACAAGCTTGCAAGCACCACAATCATGGAAAATTCACTGATTATGGAATAAAATGCCGTTTACTCCAATTACTTGGATGTGACTTTGTGACTCTGCAGGGCATGGGCACAAGTTGCGGTCCTGCATGTTCATAAGGCAAGCATAGGTTACATGACACAGGTGCAGGTCAGTTTGACTGTGCATACCGTCAGTTGTAAGTTTATGTTGCTGGTGTAACATCACCATGATAGGTCAGTACGTGCACAGTCAGACCATGGGCATTGCAATGAAACCAGTCCTGAGCTTGGCAGAGCAGCTTGATCTTACCGCAGTGGCATGGACTTCCACAGACGTCAGCAGCTCTTGGTCTTTGATTGCCAATAGATACTTCTTGAAGTCCTGACCCATGCGTTGCATTTCCTTGACACCTGTACACCATAACTCATTTGCACCTGTCTTTTGGTTGCGGCTCTGAGCCACTTCCACGACGACAGTGATCAGGGGATGAAAGTTCATATAGTTTTGACCACCAGCTTTTGGATGCAGGTGCCCTGCCAGGTGAATGCTGTCCTTGAAGGGATTGGTCCATTTGTTTATCCAGGGGTGAGACTGCTTTGCATCTTGTCCTGCAAGCTGAGCAATGACAGCCATGTTGGCAAGCAGTATGCAGCGCACAACATCAGGCCCATGAACTTTATAAGGCTCAAAGGAGCGACCATATACCAGACAGACCTTGAAGACGTGTTGGAGCTCTTGTATTTGCTGCATGCGCTTCTGTGTTGGCCATCTGGTGCCATGCCTTGCCAGCCAGTAAGTGAACAACGGCTGACTGGACTCGTGCTTGGGTGAGTACGCAGGGCTATTTCCTCTGGACAAGCTTTGCCTTTGCTCATAGGGAGTCTGCAATGTTGCTGGCTATCAATGCCTTGCTTGCGCAAGACATGATATGTGTAGCCTATGCTTACCTTGGTGCATAGGTGTCGTTCAATTACATGATTCTGTGCAAAAATGCTGGGAGCAAGAACCATATGTGCGAAGGTCAGCAAACTTGTGGAGCGCCGGAACAAACCCAGAAAAGCAATCATAGCACTGAAAGCTGCGTCGTTGCATTACAAAAAAGGCAACCGTTGCCGCTCCGGTTATCAAGCTGCAGTGGGTGATCAACTTTGCACGGCATGTCTGGACTTGGTGATCCGCCGAAGCGACTGTGCTGTTACAACATGCGCTGTAAACATTCACGCGGCCGTGAGTGTTGCTGCTGTCAAGATGCTGCAGGCCAGCGACTCAACTTCTTTTGAAGGTAAACGGGTCAACGGATTCCCGTATATCCTCTCCTCAACATTGTCGTCTGCCAGCAGCGCAAGTGCTGATGCTTGGGCAGTTGTCTCAGAGAGATGCTGGTATTTACGTGCTCCAGTCAATCCCCCCCCCCCGAGAGTACAGTGTCTCAATAAGCAAGTGGCCATAATGCGCGTTCAAACACTCTTTACAAAGCCATCACGCTATTGCACACGTTACAGTAGATCCTGCAAGATTCCTTCGGGCAAGGCCGTTTGAAACCTTCTGACCGGAAGCTGACTGACGTACAGCAATGCTGCTTTTCCCCAAGTAGAACCTGACAGTTAGGCAAGTGGTACTTGATCAACCCATAAGTGGCAGCAAGTTGTACAGTAAATGTGCCTTCTTGTGCTGAGCTCCTCGTTCTTGTGCTGAGTGCACCCTGATTAGCCCTGATAGACACAAGAAGCGACAACTGATCACCTACGTGTGTGGCTAGCTCTGTACGGTAGCCTTGCACGCCGCCATCATCTACAGATCATGAATGGTATAATAAACTGCTAGCTGTGAGCAAGCACTGGAGCCAGGCTGTGCCTCCGTTTGCCAGCGTGTTCTGCCAGCTACAGCTCTGCTGCTCATCTGCTTTTGCTGTTCAGGTGGCTGCGAGCTTGTGTGTTCAGCCAGTGCACACAAAATTGCTGACACCGCACGTATCTTACCTGGTTTGCTTGATTTGCTTTGCCAACTGTCACAATCCTTGTATTTTGCATGCAATCGTTATGACAGTCTGACATTGGTAGCATGCATGGCTTGTGCGCCAGCAGCTCCATTACTTGATGGACATTTTTGGGCCAATTGTCATCAGCTTTTCAGCACAAAGATGCATCATCAAATTTTGCATCATGCTCATGTCCAGCACTGCATAGCACACATCTGTATGCTGTCAGCCAGATCACTCATGCATATACTGAGCAAACAGACATCATTTGACATCACCTGCAGGTTGTCTCGCAAGATTAACGCTTGCTTTCAAGTCTGTCCATAAGTTTGGCAGTCATCAATGTCCGGAACGACATGACCAGGGCTCACCAGCCTTGCCCTTTGCAGGCTGGCTGCCAGGTCCCCGCCAGGCTGAAGGCTGAAGTTCCCCCCCCCCCCTTGCCCAGGGTTCAAAGCCTAGTTGCAGTACTTAAATGCATTTTGTGCAAGCTAGTCACCAGGCAACAAGTCCAATCCCAAGTGAGCAATCTATTGAGTCATAGCAGGCCTGGTGTTATATGATTAGGCTCTGGGCGTGACAATGGTAGCTGCATGGCATCAATTTCTGTTGAGTTAGCTCACAAGTCGGACAATGCGCATGACAACAGATTCTCTATTTAGCATGAGGCCGAACAGTCAAGGCAGTGGTGATGCACGTCGTGCTTTCTAAACATTTTTTGCTTCGAGTAGCATATGCATCGTTTTTCCTTTTCTTTGGGGTAGGTGCAAAATGTCCTCGGACAACTGCAGCAATACTTTTATTGATATTAACAATCCTCAGATGTCGGAGAAATGCGCAACACTTGCGGCATTTACTATCTAAATACGACGATTGGACTGTCTTCTGTGGTCTGCAACTTTAACGACGCTTTTGAGCCTTTTCGAAACAAAAAAGGCGCCTCATCGATGTTATGTTCATATGAACATGTATGTTTACGTCATCATGGATATTTATTACACAATCTTCAGGTACTTCTGCGATTGGAGGACGATAATAATTATTCGCCTCGTCTCTGAAGCAGTCGAGTAAATGAGCAACATTGAGACACTAGAGATCTGTCTCTCTAGTGTATATCACTACGGTACCATTGGGTTTCACAATGGCAGGCCAAGAAGCTATGTCCTGATGCTGGCAAGTAATGACCTGTGATATGGGGTCTTGACCTTTACATATAAGTTTCTCCCCTAATGGTTTCTCCCCTAATGGTTTCTCCCCTAATGGTTTCTCCCCTAATAATGACATCAGCAGCATGGCAAGTACTGGAAGCATCACTGTACTGAACTTATAGTCATCACCTGCTCTGTCGGCTATGTTGCAAGAAACAGCAGAGTGTGTCATGCAGCATCTGGATCGTCATTTATGCTGCTTGCTGATCCCAAGTCACAATCCCTGGGATGACCTCTCCTGCTCAGCATACAGCTTGGCTACAAGACAACCTGGTATACCTTGCAAACGGATCTGCGGTAGCGATAAGTTGTTCGTTGCGTTGTGAGAACTGCACAAGGTTCTCGGCGTACTGTTACTGTCGTTAACATGATCGAAGAGTTTCAGCCTGGCCCGATCGCGCAGGTTTAGATATAACCCTTATCGTGTGCTGAAGTCAAACTAGACTTGCGTGAGCTGTGCAATCGACATACAACTGCCAGCTTGAGAATGTAGAAAGCTTGTTGATCAGACCAAAGTGTACTGAGGCGTCTCAGGGCCTCACGGACGCCTGAGCGCCAAGATGAACCCAGTGGCAAAGCTTAGTTGCGTACGAGCGTGCGCGACCAATCTGCCGGCAGGGCGGCAGTTCCACGCAGCAAGCTGTTGTTCAACATTTACTTGTCCTGTTCGTGCGCCTGTCCCTGTAACTCTACGCCGGCGCATCTCAGCCTGTTCTCGTTCAACACGGTTGCAGCAACTCCAGCAGGCAACGCCCAGAAGTCAGGCACTGCATGCTTTACAGCAGCAGGAGGCGCCAGCATCACAATCAACATCCATTGATGCTTCAAGGAATCCTGACTTCCTGATGGATCAGGCCCAGCTACAAAAATTGGCACAAAGCAGGGGCACTCATCTGTTTGATGGCTCCACTGTTGCCAATGTCTTCCAGCTTGCGAATGCACTAAGGACCTCTCTGGAATTTGGCCTCGTCACTGATGCTTCAGACTCGGAAAAGAGAGCTGCCTCCTTTGGATCCAATACATTGCCAGTAAAGCAGGAGGTAAGCTAAACCACATATAAACTTGAACATAAACTGCAGTTTTGCCGGCACCTGAGCATGAAGTTTCCCTGCAGACATCTTTCTTGGAGCTGGTGAAGGATGCTCTTTCAGACTTCACAGTGCTGATCCTGCTTGCTTCTGGAGTGATTTCCTTTGCCTTGGGATTGACAGTGGACACCAGTGATGCCGGCTGGATTGAGGGCGCTGCTATCTTGGTGGCTGTGGCCGTGGTTGTGCTGGTAACAGCCACCAATGATTATCAGAAGGAGAAGCAGTTTAAGGAGCTGAACAAGGCCTCAGAAGGCGGCCAGGTAAATACGCTTTCACCCTGACAAAACACCATGGGCAGCAACTGCTTATCATGTGCGCCGCGCGCTTTATTTGATTGGCATAAGAAGGCCTCACTAGGTCACTGAATGGGTGTCTGCTTTGCATTGGGTACACACTTTCATGAATGGCCGTCACAGAAGTCCTGGTGTAGGTTACTGTTGGCCTGTACTTGTGCAGCTCATGCCAAAGAGTTCAAAGCAAGATTTGCTGCAACCTCTGAAACCCTGATGGGTGCAAAGTGTTTTGCTTACAATGTGTCTGTGCAAGCTTCCACGCAGATCTTACCTTGTGCATGCAGGCGTTTCCGTCTGCAAATGTCTTGTAAAGAACTGTGCATACTTATTGCAGGTCACTGTGTTACGGGATGCTGAGGTGCAAGACATCAGCATCTTCGACCTCTTAGTAGGAGACGTGATGCTGTTTGAGACTGGAGACATCATGCCAGCAGATGCAGTAATCATCACAGGCAATACCATCAGGTATACCACCATGTAGTAGCCTAGTGCTTGTCTTCTAATTACACCATTTGACGGTCATGCCATATGATGACAACTGGCACTACCTTCAGCGACTGTGCTTGGGGCCTGTGCATGTCACTGCAAATGTTCGAAGGCTGGTGTGCATCTGGATGCAGCAACAAACTCAAGTCATGTCTGTGGAGATGAAGATCATGATGGATGTCAACCAGTGCACGTTTGGCAGTGTGCTTGTGTGTGACAGCAGCAGTGATGTTGTGGGTTCACTAGGTTGCTGATGTTGAGTATGGTTGACTGCAGAGTGGATGAGAGCCAGCTCACTGGTGAAGCTGATGATGTACTGAAGGATGCAAATGAGGATCCTTTGCTGCTGAGTGGGAGTAAGGTGCTGGAGGGTAATGGGCGAGCCTTGGTCATTGCTGTGGGCTCTAACTCCCAGGCAGGCATCATTGCCAACCTAGCAAGGGGACCTGAGGACAATCCAGGACTCAGGTGTGCCTATTGTCCCTCTGCATCACACATCTGTTCTAACTTAGGTCTCTGCTTGCCGTTGCCTGCACTGGCATGACACCAGCTGGCATGATGCAACCTGTTTGGATCTTGAGGGCTGGCCTGTCATGCTGGTTTGTGCTGAACACTGTGTGCCTTCGCTCACCAAAGCAGGCCTTTTGCTGAAGATCCTCTTAGTGCTTATCTTGCTTGTCACTAGTCTCATGGGGCATGCAGACAGTGCGTCAACTGATGCACTCACACACTGCTAAAGTCCAAGTTGTAGGAGCGTGCATCCTCTGTGGATTTCAGTGGAGGATCCGGCATGCTAACCTGTGCACTTCAGCTCTTAGACCCCAGTCCCATCAATTTGGTTTGGTTTGAGCTTAAATGTAGTTTGCTTTCTGAGTCAGCTGACACTGTTCTCACCATGTTTCCGGTGGTGCGTCAAGATGACAATGCTGGAAGCCATGCTGCAGGGATTTGCGCCCTGCCTGCATAAGATCAGGCCTGCTAGCCCTTCTGTAGCTCCTGCATTTTGGTCAGAGTTATGAGCATTTCAGATTTGTCAGTTTTGTCAGATGTTTAGACAGTGTAATTGATGGTGCAGGGAAACAACAGTACTGGAGGCCAAGTTGGAAGAGCTTGCTTCCTTCATTGGGCAGCTGGGGCTTGGGGCAGGTCTACTGGCCTTTGGGGCCCTGGCCTCCCAGTACTCCTGGCAGAAGTTTGTGGTGGAGGGGCAGACTTGGGACTGGTCCTTTGCCCCGGACTACCTGCGCTTCCTTATCACTGCCATCACCATTCTGGTATGCATTGTAGTCCTTTGTGGCAGCACTGCCTGCATGTTAGCCACTCTTCACTTGTGCTGTCATGATGCTGCTTGAAGGCAAGCTGGTTCATCTGGAGTTTGTTGCGGATGCACAATGCTCGCATGGGCTAGCTGCATGACATGATAGCTGTGCATGGTGCTCAACCATTGGTGCCAGCATCCACCTGAGAATGCACTCTATTGAGCATTCAGGCGTAAGCCTGGATGTTTGGAAACACTGTCTTGACCAGTAAATGGTATACAGCTGTTGCATACCAACACATTGCTCTCACTGTTTGCTTGTCAGTGAATGACTGAAGTATTTCAGCCATGGCCATTTACTGTACAGTCAAGCATGCTTTGCATTCTTGCATTTGTACTGTATGTGCTTTCCAGTTGTACATATTTAATGAGGATCCACTGCAATATATCATGCACCTCAGTTTGAAGGAAGGGGTTGAGTGCAGGTGGTGGCAATCCCTGAGGGCCTGCCATTGGCTGTCACCATTGCCCTTGCCTACAGTGTGAAACGTATGCTGAAGGACAACAACCTTGTGCGCCACCTGGGTGCAGCCGAGACTATGGGCACTGCTACTACCATATGCACAGATAAAACTGGTGGGCACTCCTGCATTGCCTACTCTGCTGTTTAATTTGCATGATGCACATAAATAAGCCACTCAGTGAGCTAATGGCTTGGCATACCTTCAGCAATCGCGCCTGTGTAGCAGCTGGCCATTGCAGTTGCAGGCAGTGTCTGAGAATGTGAAGGGGTTTGCAGGCACACTCACACAGAATGACATGCAAGTGGTGCGCATGTGGATTGGTGGTGCCGACTTCCAGCACCTAGATGCGTTGCAGCCCATGCAGCCAGGTCAGTATTTGCCACGCGCTCTTCTCCCAATGCCACATTTCATTGCTGCCTCTCCATACCCCTGTGCCTCCTGGGCTGCCCTGGCCCCAAGCTGCCAATTTCTGCTGCTGCATATGAGCAGTCTGGACATTGCCTGCTTTCAAATTGTATCATATGCCTCTGATATGTGCTCATGTTTCTTTGCATCGCCTTCTGAAATTGAACCTTGCATATTGTTTGCAATGTTGAGAGCTGTTTTCAATTTGCTGACTGTCAAAGTCTGGGCAGCTCTGTTGTTGTTGCACAGCAGCACTATGTTCCGAACTGCATGTTGCCACTGACTGCAATGTTGCCTGTACGTGTTGTGTTTCTGAGTTGACTGTGGCAATGTAGTTGAGGAGGGTGCATGGCAGGACATTCCCTTGGGGCTGGACCCACGAGTCAGGGACCTGCTGGGCAACAGCGTGGCCCTCAACACCACTGCTAGCGTGAAACAGGCAGAGGACTCAGGTACACTTTGTGTCTCTTCTGGTCTGACTCACTGCACAAGAATCTGCCGTGTGCACTTAACACAAAGGGAGTTGTTCTGTTCCGCATATGCATGGACTAGTACATCCCGCACAGCAATCAAGCATGACTCTCCAAATTGTGTATGTCAAGATGATATAGCAGCTGCGTGGCAACTGGTCCCTCTGAAGCTTGTGGCAAGCTCAGCAACATGATATATTGATGATAAACGTGCTTTTCTGAGTATCAACTCATATATGTGGTGTCTTCAAGCCTTTTGCATAATGCAGATGCCTTTGTGAGGGTGGGTAATCGCACAGAGTGCGCCTTGCTGGAGTTGTGTGCCAAGCTGGGGGTGGAGCTGGGCCCCCTGCAGCAGGCCCACCAGATTGTACAAGTCTATCCCTTCTCCTCTGACAGAAAACGGATGACTTCCATCACTTTTCAGACTGGTGCCTCGTGAGTCTTTCTGCCATTGGCTTGTGCTGCTTTTGCCCGTGCATTGACCTCTGCTGTGATCCATGCACATGAGCCAGACAGCTCTTGCTCATCATCAATGCACCACATGCTTTTGGTTTGGTCATGCTCATGTCAATCGGTTGCTTACAGCCATAAGCACACATACCCTTCTAACAGCATAAGCTTGCAGGTCAGCTTTGACCATGTTTCAAAGATTGGCCCAGCATGTTCAACGCAATACACTTGTGCATTGCCTGCAGGATTGAGGGGATGATGTGTGCACGTCTGTTCACTAAGGGCGCGGCAGAGATCATTCTGGATCTGTGCACGAAGCGTATCAGGGACGACAGTGGCGTGGCTCGAATCACTCATGAAGAGAAGCAGCAGCTTCTGACTGATTTCAGCCAGGATGGCAACAGGTGAGGAGCCTCCTTGAGCATCTTCTGCTACACAGCCTGTTGTAGGTTGACTGTACAAGTTCAAAGTGCCCTTTGTTTGTCTTGTTAGCGCTGCCTGAGCTGGCCACAAGTATAGCAAGTCTCTGAACTTGCCACTCTGACCTGGTTCTCCCCTACATTTGGCAACAAGTACATCAAGCCTGCGTTTAGTCTTGCGTGTTGCGTGTTTTGCTTGCAAGCTTGGGCTTATGAGTTCTCCTGCTTGCAAGCAAATTATGTCATGAGCAGGATGCCTGCAGCAGCACACGCAAGTATGTTGCAAGTATGTTGAGCCCAGTACCAGTTGCTATTGGCTTGTGCAATCTTGTCAATTCTGAGATTTGTTTGTGCTGTTGCGCAGGACGCTCGCCATTGCATATAGGGACATCTTCATGCCCTTCCAGAGCAATGCAGAGGGTCAGCAGTGGGGTGGGGAGGAGTACGCAGCCCAGAAGGTAGAGAAGGATCTCACCCTCATAGCCCTGGTGGGGATCCAGGACCCCCTCAGACCCAAGGTTCCCGCCTCCATTGCCCAATGCCACCGTGCCGGTATCACAGTACGCATGCTCACAGGTGAGTTCCCTTTTGGGCTGCACCATGCGTTGCATTGTGTGTGGTGAATTGCCCTATACCTTCTGCACTCATTCGTCCACCACTTGATGCCCCAGCATCGTTTGCTGCATACCTACTTTGTTGTGTGCTGGCTCCTTGTTGGTTCTGGCACCATACACTGTCATCCCTGTCATCACTTCTGTCTGCTTTGCACTGCTATCACTTGCTTCTCTGACACCGACCCCTGTCTCTTCGTTTACTAAGCAGTCTGATGCCCTTGATTTGCCCTTGGTGAGCAGAGCTGACCTATCATTTCATGACTTCTATAAACAGCAGCAGTATGACAGCTTGTGCCCTTGCTTCAGCAGCCAGCTTTGCTTCATGTTAGGTGTGTCTCATCCGGAACTGCCCCTCTCAGCTACCAGGTGTTGCAGGGCTCCCACCAGTATCATTACTCAGCCTGGTTGAGGTTGCAATGCAGGTGACAGCAGCACCACCGCCTGTGCCATTGCTCGTGAGTGCGGCATTCTGTCAGCAGAGGAGCACCCCATCCTGGGTCTTCCACATGACTTGATGCCCCTCTCAGCCACCAAGTCTACCATGGAGTCCACCTGGAGCAGCATGGACGAGACCTCTCCATCACTGCTGGACTCCCATGACCGGTCCATGAGTGGCAGTCATGCATCAACATCCTCCGGTAGCAATTCACAGGACAGTGCCAGCAGCGCACTGAGTACACCTGTCCAGGATGTGGTTGGGAATGGCCATGCTGGCAGCCAGGGGGCGTCCCCCCCCTCATCTTCCTCTTCACACAAATCCACAGGTACACATCAGTATCAGTATCTGCCTTGCTGCTGCTTACACTATCGTGTCTTGGCTGTTTCACTCAACAAGTCATTTGCACAACCCCGACGCAAAGTTCATGAACACTATACTACCAACTCACAATGTTAGCGCCCCTTTGATGTCAGGTTAAGCAAGCTTCGCATATGTAAAGCAATTGTGTTCAACCTCAGTCTTGTGGAGTTGAACCTCTTACCTCCCCTCCACCTTCCCCCAGCATCCCCTCCCCTTCCCCATTCTCTCAGTGCGCCATGCTTCACAGATCTCATCATGACACAAGGGTAGTTGCATCCTGGTTGTGCAGGCAGCAATGGTGCCAGCAGCAGTATGGGGCATGAGGCTGCTGCTGATGCCACACTGGTGCTAGAGGGCAAGCAGTTTCGCGACTTTGTGGTGGGGCCCAACGGCATCATTGACAGGACGGCCTTTACTGCCATCTGGCCCCGCCTGCGTGTCCTGGCTCGCTGCTCACCGCAGGACAAATACACCATTGTCTCAGGTCAGTACAAGCACAGCTGGCCTATGTACACACCAATGTTTGCATATGATGTAGAGACCCCAAAGGCAGAAGCCAGAGCAGCATGACTTTGCCAAGGCACAACCACCCGGAAATGACCATCTCCAAATATCACCACGCAGTCCAAGAGGTGTGCAGTTGTAGTTTCCATGAGTGCCCTGCTATAGTAGAGGGCTGCAGCAGCCCACTGTATGGTGCATAGCCTCTGTGCATCACATGCCTGCCGTGAGCTGACAGCTATAATTGCAAGGTTCTGCATTTAATATCATGCTGTCTTATGTGGCGTGATCAGCCTCAATGCTGTGTGCACACAGAAGAGGTTACACTTGGAAGCAGCTTGTCAGATGTGCAGTGCACAGCCACTGGCTGTCCACATCATGGACAGCGGATTGAGTTGTGACTATATCAGGAGTTTAGAGCTTGAAGTCATGGTGACATTGCCTGGTGTTCAGAGTTGCCCTCTGAACTGCTTGGACCTAGGTGCAAAGCACAACCTGCATTGACAAGACTGATGTAGTTTTGTGTTTTGCTGCAGCGTTGAAGGCAGACCCAGCGGAGATAGTAGCCATGACTGGGGATGGCACCAACGACGCCCCAGCCCTGCGTAATGCAGATGTGGGTTTTGCCATGATGTCCGGCACCTCCATTGCCAAGGATGCCTCCGACATCCTGCTGCTGGACAACAACTTCACCAGCGTGGTGGATGCAGTCAAGTGGGGTCGCAGTGTGTATGCAGGCATCACCAAGTTCTTGCAGTTCCAGGTCAGCAACCCCTCACTCCGCCATTCTGCTGTTCGCCCTGTCACACTGTGCTTTCCTGCTCAGCATGCTGTTGCCCAAATGTGAAGGCAAATCTTTTCAGGATAGAGTTGTCCAATTTTGCACACCTAAATAGCGCCCTCAAGGGCGCTCAGCACCCCACTCAGCCGCATTGGGTAGGGTGGGTTGTCGGGATGGGTATATATTGTAGAAAAGGGATCACACACTCCCCTTGTGGATTGTAGATGTAAAATTGCTCATGTGCTGGCTTTGTGACCACCAGCAGGATTGGCACATCCCACCTCAGCAAGACTGCAACACAGCTAAACCTTTTCAACGCCCAAAATCAGCTTTCAATACCAAAAGTTAGCAGTGATCTCCTTAGGCTGCAAGACACCCAAACTAGGTCAAGACACCCAAATAGGTCAACACAGGGCTGCTGGTCAAAGCAGTCTGCAGACCTATGCTGCCCCCAGCCTGTCAAATCTGAAGACCTTTGCTGTCCTAGCCTGTCAACTTTGAAGACCTTTCCTGTCCCAGCCTGATGGGTTTGCATTCGAGGCATCTTGGTTTGGACAGTGCAAGCTGTGGTGTGACAAGCCTTGACCCGTTATGTGCCAGTCTGAGCTGAAGCAATCACACAGCCCTAATAATTGAAATTGAAGACACCGCCTCTCTGCTGTTTCAACATCATGCACCTTATGACAGCCGCCACAGTGCTTTCTGTTTAGTCAGCAGCCTTTCGTCTTTCCTTGTCAAACGCAAGATTGCGTGGTTCATTGGGACCAGTCAGTTCCTGTCAGTTTTGGTATGGCTCATGATAAACCCCATGTCCATGCAGGTCTGTGCTTTGACTTTAGACCAGTTGCTGTGCTTGACTACCACATTGACTATTACTCAATGTGACTCGTTGTTTGTCCATCAAATGGGCTGCTGGTGGTGCATGCTTCACTGCACTACATACCTCATTCAAGGCTGCATCTCATACGAGACTTACCCTGAATGATGCTCTCAGCCTGCACCAGCACAGCACAGGATACAACCTGCTGATGTGCTGGACATGGTGTGCCCCATGCAATGCTGTCATGCATTTTGAGGTCAGCATGCTCAATTCAAGTTTGAGGTAAGCATGCTCCCTTCAAGTTTGACGTAAACATGCTCACTTCAAGCTTGAGGTAAGCATGCTCACCCCAAGTGTGTGGTAAGCATGGTCACTTCAAGTTTGACGCAAGCATGCTCACTTCAAATTTGACGGATACATGCTCGCTCCACTTGTGAGGTCGGCATGCTCACTTTCAGTGTCTATCATGGCAAGTAGTATTGTGGTGACAGGCTGGAAGCTCTGTTGCTGATATGTGTCTCCTCTGCTGCTGGCCCTTTTGTTTTGCTGACATCCTCACTCCCTGTTGCTGCAGCTCACTGTCAACGTGGTGGCAGTCAGCACAGCCTGCATAGGTGCTATTGCCGTCCAAGAGTCACCACTGACAGCAGTTCAGATGCTGTGGCTCAATCTGATCATGGACTCGCTGGCCTCGCTGGCTTTGGCCACAGAGCCTCCCACAGACGCCATGCTGGATCTGCCGCCCTACTCAGCTCGCCAGTCCCTGCTTACTCCCACGGTATAATCCCTCTTGATCACCTTGCTGCCCATCGTGCCTGCATGGCTATTGGCGGTGCATTGACGATCATTCACGTCTTCAACCTGTTTGCAGTTGTACACTCAGCCTGTCTCATACACACCAACCCCATTGCTGAAAGCCTGTTGTTCAAGTTGAGATATGTCAGGTTTACACAAAGCAGCGTTCTGGCATTGATGATTGATCAGTCTTGGCCTGGCTGACTGCTGATGCCTTTGTTGCAGAAGCTGCTGTCATGGCCTTCTCCCACATGCTGCTACCACATGTGACTGCAAACAGCAAGTGCCTGCAATGCGTCACGTCTGGAAAATTATTCAACTGCCTCACACCCAAGCTGATTCGTCTTGGGCAGCACTTTTGGCCCTGACAGCTAAATGTGACAAGTTGGTATGCTGCAGGTCACCAAGCACATAGTAGGGCAGAGTGTGTACCAGCTGGCAGTGATGTACGGGCTGGTGTTCTTTGGAGATCAGCTCTTTGGTGTCCCCAGCGCCCACACTGTACAGGGCCCCTCCCAGCACTACACCTTGGTCTTCAATGCTTTTGTCCTTATGCAGTTGTTCAACCAGGTCAGGGTTTTGCAAGTGAATTCACTCAACACAACTGTTATCTGCTCGTGCATCCAACATGGCGTGGTCTCTGTATCACTTGTGCTGGACGCATTATACAACTGCTCCATCAGAAGTCTAATGCCATCTTCTTGATCATGCAACCAAACGAGATGTGAACGGACTTCAGCAGGAAGGTGGATCACAACACTAAATATCTGGCCAAGCTGTGTGTCAAACAGGGTTTGTGTCTTTGCAGGTGAATGCTCGCAAGGTGTATGATGAGGCAAATGTGCTGGCTGGTATCCTGTCTAATCAGCTCTTCCTTGCTATCTTGCTTGGCGAGGCCTCCCTTCAGGTAAGGTTTGAGAACACTGCTGTATTGTGTGCAGATCAATGGGAAGCAGGCACTGCATTACGAGCATCATGCTTTCCATGGGGTAGTCCAACTGCTGCATTTGGTTCAGGCTAGGCATGACAGTCCTGAATGCTACTGCATCTATACATCTGAGTACTGCATCAAAAAGTAGCAATGACAATTCAATTGGTGTTCATTGGCTGATTGACCTGAGTGGCTGCAGGTTGTGATAGTACAGTATGGTGGGAAATGGTTCCAGACAGTTCCTCTGACACCCGTGCAGTGGGCGGCCTGCACAGGCATTGGTGCCCTCAGCCTCCTGGTACGGGCAGGCCTCCGGCTCATTCCCACCAACAAAAAGTAGAACAAGCAAAGGCGGACATTTTATGTGCAGTGATGCAAGACAAATTGAGCAAATGAGAATTGAATTTTGACACCATTTAGGTGTATCTGCCTTGACATCACTTCATGATGGGTCAGATCCCATCATTGTGCAGAAGTGCTGAGATGCACATGCAGCTCGGAATGTTTTACTGACAGCACTGTCACAGCAGCATTTTTCGTCAGAAGTGAATCAGTTTTGCAATGAACATGAAAACTCTGCCAATGAATTGTAGGTATGCTGCAACGCTTTGATGCCTGTCTACAGACGTGCTTGTCTATGCAACTCATGCACCAGCCACTGCCAACAGTCCTCATGTGTAAAGCAACAAGTGCATTTACAACCATGTCAAGCCGGGTGGGGATGCCTTGATGATCTGTCTTCTTAATCATGATGAACAGCAGGACAAACAATTAAGTAGTGGTTGAAGCCGCTGTTACTTCTGAGGTTTTAGAACCTTCACTCGCTTCTAGCGATGCGTCCAATTTGTCAGCAATGGTCGACGCCCAGGCCTGCAGCATGAGCATCCATCATTCTCTGCTGGATGCAGAATGTACATGCAGAGCTCAAGATGTGCAGTAAATTCTGTACGTTCCCTTGATAGATTGGATCTCACATATATGTTCCCAACAATGCACCAATTTGCAAAATCTTGTGTGTTAGCAATTTTCAGGAAGTGTGCCAGCACTATAAAGGCAGAGGGATGCACCTGGTCCAGGCGGGTGAAGCCTCTTTGTGTGTTGCTTGCTGCAATCAGCACGCCTTCGCTGCCAATTGGTTGAATGATGGCGGCCTGGGTGTTCTCAGGCAGGAAGCTGGTGAACTCCACTCGGCCTGCATGCATTCATCATCACATGCACTGTTGCACCAAGCAATGTGATAGTGATGTAGATATTGACTTGATGTGGCCTGACGCTGTTGAGGTTTTGGTCTATCAAGCACATCGAGACTGACATCAAGACCAGGTGCAATCACTGCAATACAAGCTACGCCCTGTTGCGTTCAACAAGACTGTCACTAGCTGAATGCATAAGCGCACCTGGCAGACTGTGCTGCAAACCAGTTACAATCATGCTGGTCTTAACAGCTGCCTATGCACCTGCCTGGGTAAAGTGCCAGATTAGCCAGATAGTTGCCCTGCTCTGAGCTCATAGCCCGCCTGCAGATGGGACCCAGCAGGGCATCCTCAGGCTTGTGCCCTGCCCTTGCTGCCCCCATGTGCATCACGCAGCTGCTTTTGTATAGAATCACCACAGCTTGACATGTGGAGCAGTCCTTCAGGCTCCGCCATGCCCTGTGTTGCAGCCCGCTCAGCTGCCAGATCAGCTGAGTCATAGACTCAACAAACAGAATGTGCATCAGTGTCTCACAGTGCTTGTGTTTGCCAATGCCAGATGTTAGTACATTTGTGGGTGCATTGCAGCTTGAGCTGTCTTTGATTTCAAGGATTGATAGATGGTCAAGGGCTAATGCAATTGTGCCAAAAGGAAAGCCCACAACTTACCATTGCAGCTCTTGCTCTGCCTTTCTGGACAGACCTGATTTCATGTACTCCAGCTGGTCACCAAGCAGTTCCACCTACGAGATGTTGCCCACGTATGCAGACTGCTGCTTCACATGATGCTTGATGCACTTGCCACAGTGTACAAGATATACTTACAGACGGCTTGACCTTTGGACGCAATGCCAGCCACTGCAGCCCTGTCAGCAGCAAAACAGCAGAGAGCAGAATGACCAACACATCTGCCCTTGACTGTGATGAGCTGGCATCCACCACAGGTGCCACCTGCAAGCACACGTGGTACAAGATGATCTTTTCGCTGGATACATATGCATCAGCCAACTCTTTACACGCATAATTTATGCATGTTTTGGTAGCAGTCTTTCATGCAAGCAGTATTTGACAGTGTTGTAAATCACATCTACCTGGCTCTGTGTACATCATGCCGTACAGGCAGGGAAATCTGACTCTTACCCCAGACAAGATCCTGTTGAGGAGGACTCCCACAATGCCAGATGCTCCTGCTACTAATGGCAAAGCACGTAGTCTGCTAGCATTGGCACCAAACCAACCTTCATTGCTAGCATCCTGCAGGTTGCATGGCTTCCAGCTTACATTTATGCCAAGTTGTGATAGGGCAACAGCAAAGACTTGTCTGACTAACCTCACAGCTAGCAGTAGCTCCAGACCTGAAAGGACCTCTCTTGTCACGTTTCAATCTTCGGCGATAGCTGAGCGCCGGGGCTGTGAAGATTGGCGCAAAGGACCTGATGCAAACGGATGTACGACAAGGCAAACTCGCTGTGATTGCTGCAATTCGAGTAGACCATGGCATGCATTGCATGTGGCAACAGCTTGGGTTGCCTATTTGCAAGAACTATCTACGGCTGCAACATCATGACGCCAAAGTATCGGCACAATTGCATAAGAAGAACTAGGGAGACATTCTTGCTGTGCATGCGGCAATAGCAAGGTCAACGTCAATCACAAGCACCTGCATGCGGTCAACTGTGCAATCTGCTGTGCAATGCATAGGGCCAACATGGACGCGTCCGCAGCATCGCTTACATCCCGGGCTTCATGTTCGACGCGCCGGGATTATATTTCTTGAACACGAGTGGTACAGCTTGTTTCACTAGCTCGTCGGCAACTTGTCTCGAAGCATGTCACCAGTGTACCTTGACCAAGTCATCAGTGTACCTTGACCGACCTTGACCAAGCAGCTTGATCAAATGGTATGCTATAACCTTTATATATTCAACCGGGAAGGCACTTGCTTGTTCTATCAAGAATGGTCTAGACCTAAGTCAGTCAAGCAAGGAGCAGGCACCCCCTTGGACGACCAGAAGATGATGTTTGGGCTGTTTTTCTCGCTGAAGACGTTCGCAGCAGCCATGGATCCAAGAATGTGGGTGAATGAGATCAAGATTTGTGCTTTATGGTCTGCGAAACACAGTCACCGACCGAGAGTATTACTGCTATTTAGCTTTTGCCTTGTCGTCACGCACCATACACAAAATTTTTATGTTTACCTTGGTCTCTCAGATCAGAAACGAAGCCACAGCTTGGAGCTCCTTTGAACATTGGTAACTCCTGCTCGTTCAAAAGCTTCCGCACAAATAACTACAAGTTGCATTTCATGGAGTCCCCATCAGGTTTGAAGGTAACGACCGCACAGATCTGCTTTTGCTGATGCACTGAAGACATGGTAATGTTGAAATGTGCTGTGTCATGTAGATTGTCTTCAACACAGATCAGACTGTTGGAAACCTGCAAGATTGCTTGACCTACATTTACAGCAATTTATATGTGGAGTACGTCATGAAAAACCCTCTCTATGAACCAGGCCAACCTTTCAGGTGAGCAGGTCGTGTTTGTCATGATCATGGCAAGCTGCCCTTGATTTGGGCATGTCGTGCTAATAAATGGTGTGTACGCAGCTATGAGCTATTTTCAAACAATCTGAACCGCTATATCAGGAGCATAGGACTGTGAGACTGCGTGGCATATCATCTGTTGTCATGACAAAGACAGCAATATTGATCTCAATAGGAAAAAATGTACAGCAAAGCACACTGCAGAGCATGAGTCATTCCTGCCAAGTGTTTTGTACACTTCCATGAATGTGCAAGCAGTTTGTCGATATTCACACCTCGCACGCAACCAGGCCTTGAGGTGCACTGATCAACTATGACTCTGGTCTGTTGACTTGCAATTTCCTCATGCAACATCAACTGCCTTGCAGCCAAGCGTCTGCTTCACTTCATCAATTGTCTTCGCCAGTGCAAGTTTGGGAAGCTGTTTGTGGATTTACAACCAAGAAAAGTGTCTCTCAGCAGCACAACCTCAAAAAGCCCATGCCTATGTTGCTTGTATCATGCCTGAAAATGCTGGTCACCTGCAAATCACTGCAGCTGAGACCTCTGTCACTGTAATGTTTGACAGCATCCAGTAGCATTGGAACTAGAGTCACCACATTGGCCAAAATTAGATTTTCCATTGCTGTGACCTGTGTTGCCAAGTGCTGCAGCAAATCAAGCACATCCTCTGAATGTCAAGGGTTGAAGTCAAATTGCTCACCCAACCAAGCATAAACAGCATCAGCCCTCAGGAACGCTCAGACGCAAGGTAACGGCCTGCTTAGCTTTAATAGTCAAGGCCTCACACAGCAATGTATGTCACAGTGACATTGCTTCTTTTGGTAGCGACGTTGAATCACGCATATGCATAGGGCCTGGCCACTGTCTAATTTATAGCCTGAGTGCTGACAACAAAAGGCAATAAACCCAGGGACCACTGGGAAACAAGCATGCAAATCTGTCAAACTTCTGTTTCCTTCATTGCTGTACACCATGCTACTAGTGATGATTGTCTGATTCGTTTGAATTGGTATGGAAAGATCGAGTGTTGCAACCCAAGCAACCTGTCATGGTGAATCTGGTTGATCAGCAAAAGTGTGAAAACACTACATCAAGAGCCGAACAAGGATATATGAGTTGGGTTCAGCTCATCAGGACACGGATTCAGACCATAGAAGACAATCATTTCTCCTGCCTGTCACTGCCACCAGAAGCTCACAGAGAAGCTGACAGACAACGCTTTGACATAATGCCACCAGCCAGGAGGAATGAACAGCATTTGGCCTGGCTGCAGAATACACTCAGTTGCCAGCAAGTTGGCAAACTCAGGATGCACCTCAAAATCTGGGTCGTCGACTTCAACTTGACTAGAGTTCTGGGTGAGACCAGTCTGATATGGGTACAGGCTGGCAGAGTCTTTGGGATGATACAGACGCACATACTTGGTGCCCACCACCTGCGCTAGCAAGTTGTAGTGGGGGTCATGGTGCAAGGGCGTCACCTGCATGATGTCAGGCAGCAGTTGTGTCGAAATGGCATGACAGCAGCGCCCTGCAAGTCTCAACAGAGAACAAAGCCCAGCCTGCAGATGTTGACAACCTAGACGGTGCCCATGACATCACTTGCAAGTGAATAGCAGTGCATAACCAACTGCTGATGTAGTGTCTGCATGGCACATGACAAGTGACATGTGCAGTGTAGAGAAGCAAAGGACTCACAGTGCCAGCAGGTCCAAACCAGGCATTGATGCTCTGCATTTCTCCCTCCCCAAGGGCACAATACATGGGCTCCTGAATGTCATTGCGCAAGTCAGGGATTTGGTCAAACAGAGGATGCTGAGCCAAGTAGCCGCTGACAGCCTGAGGCAGATTGCTGCTGGAGACCTGCTCCTGTATGTCACAGTCCCGATCCAATGACTGCAGCTGTGCATCAGCGCTAATCTTTGTTTCTAGCTGGGCCTGGTGTGACAATGCACAGGCTGCTTCTTGATCTGCGCCAGTGTGCTCATGTGTCCTGTCCACATGTGGTTGTGATAATGCCACCTTGTGAGAGTGGGGACAGCCTAGGCTGGGTAGCACGTTTGCTGCTGGCTGCGGCGCTAACTCTGACATGTTTGCCGATCTCAGAGGGCTTGCCTGGCTGCATGACGAGGGCAAGGTCTGGTCTGGGTGTGTGTCTGCCTCTAAGGCTTCCCGCTGCACGTGATGCTTGACAAAGTCCGCAAAGAGCATAAGTTTCTGGCCCCAGCCTTCAGCCAGATAGTGCTTGCCCAGCTCCACAGGCACAGTGCGCAAGCCGGCCACTCTGGACAGGTAGCCTAGGTCTTGCCACCTGGAGAGGGCAGGCCAGCTGGACATGGCCCCTGTTATCACCACCGGCTGCCCCTTGTCTTGTACCAGCATGTATTGCACCAGGAACCTGCATGTACATGGGGAAACCACTGGCTTGACTTGTCTGCTTCGTGCACAAGAGCTGAATGTGAGCATTTTTGCAGTCATCATGTATAATGAATCTGCACATACAAGCCTGCTACCGTAGGTCCCTGCACAAGACTTGGTTATAACTATGTGAAAAGGTTGCATATGCAGCGCTAGCAGGAAATGCCTGCTTGCAAAAGTCAAAAATTGTGACTGTCGTGCTCCAGCTCAGTGCTCGTGTGCTGGGTCAATTCCAGCAGCAATTCGAGCCCTTACCTTTCCATGGAGGGCAGCTGCTCTGATGGCACCCTTGCGCAGTGTGGAAGGAGAGAGCCAGGAGGAAGCAGTGCTGGGGCTCCTGTCAGCTGCTGGACCTGCTGCTGTGCTGCATTGCCGCCGTCACCATGATGTGCAAATCTTGCAACCCTGACCTTGCCAGGCGACTTGTCACTAGTCTGCTGCTTTGTCTGGCTTCTGTGCATAGATGCCTTGCGCTGCTTGCAGCAGCTGTCAGGTCTGTCTGAGCTGCTGATGTCATCAAAGCGTCTTTGTCTCTTTACTGGTGTATGTGCCACGGATGTGTCCAGGTGCTGACGGTGCAGACTTTGCACAGCACAGATGAGCTTATCAATCTCGGTCCTGAACAAGGGGCCACCCATGATGGCTGCCATGTCCAGCTCATGCATGGCAGTGGCAACAGCCTTCTGAGGGCTGTCAGCTTTAGGCTTGTTGCTGGACAAAGCCTCTGTGCCACCTTCAGACATGCTGAGTGCACTAGCCTCGTGTAAGCTTGGATCAAGCTGCTGCAGATGCACCAAAGCAGCAACCAAGCAAGTGTAGCTGAAAAGATCTCTCCACACCTGCAGCATATGCAACTCTTGTGTATGGACCACGGGGATGTGCTCCACAGGGACACATGGAACAAGAAGTGCTTGAGCACAATCTGGGAGGATAGAGCAGCACAGCCTCAGTGGCAAACTTACTGGGGAAACACTCTTCCAGTTGCCAGTGTGCAGCTTCTCCCAAGCAAGATCTTGGCAAACTTGGCCTGCGCTGTGTTCCCACGTGATCAGCTGCCTGTCCTGTGCCTGGTATGTGGTCTCATGTCAGCGAGGAACATAATTTTCAGATGTGTAAAGCAGCAACAAGACAGCCCACCTGTTGTATGACTGACTGCAGAAGGAGGTCACATTGGTTGTTGCGCATAATTTTGAGTTCTGCAGACATAGATAGGGTTAATCCTTACAGAACCTGGGCAACAAGCTACTGTTTGCAGCTGCTACCTTCTTGAAGCTGCTGCAGTTTTGCTGTCTGCTGCATGTGTTGTCTTAAGCGAGCAACTTCCTGCATAGCTGACCTGCATACAATGTTGCATTACGTGACTGTAGACCTTACAGAGATGCTCGGAAAAGACTGCCATGGAGAGACAAGACCTCCCCTGCACGTACCTAGCTCATCATGAGCCGGAAATCTTAAACATTATTATAACATTGTTTCACACAACGCACACTGCTGAGCTTCAGACAGGCCAGATATCACGGCGGCAGGTCATCTTACGTGTTATTGTGGGGCTTGCAAGGCGGTGTCCAATTCACCAAAGTCCTCCATGTCTTGCAACGTGTCCCAGTCTCCTAAATACTTGTTGTTCAGATGCAGCTGAGGCAAGCTAGAGACGCCGTCGCTGGCAGCGACCATTTCCGACCGTCGCTGAGGTTCTGTGGCCAGGTCAATCTGGAACACAATGTAGCGGCCTAACACACTGGCATAGTCCTGTTGTGTTTGAGACTCGAGGCAACCGACCTACCTCTTCGTACTCAACTTTCTTGATGTGAAGCAGTTGCTTGACCCTGCTTATGTCCGTCTTCATTTTCAAAGTCGATGCGCATGATGTGCTATACAGCACAACTTTTGCCATACCAGTGCTTTTGTCGGTTTTGCGATGCGCAGAACTTGTCTGCACTCGGTGTCAACTGTTACTAACTCCAGCTTCAGACGCTCTGATATACGGATATACAGTACGGGATCAAGCTACATTACAGTTCATACTCAACTACCTCAGCCAACCTACCGCAGTTGCGGCAAAGGCTTGGGCAAATGCTGTGCCTCTAGATGTCTGATCAAAAGCAGTCTGATGCCTTGGTTGTGACACTGCAAGATCACTGCAAGGGCTCGACTACACAGGTAGACTGTCCCGCTTTTCACTGGTGCTTGGCAGGAGAATCTGTTGCAACCGACCTACTGATACTGCACAGGCCGAAGCTCTCACCCGTTTGATGACCTGCCTCAAGGCCGTGAGTGAGACGCAAATTCCAAGTGTATTGACGCACCTCACCGTCACTGATGCTGATCAGCTGATGCAAATTATTTACTTTGGTCTGGCTCAGGAACAGGCGTCCATAAGTCATGTCATGCTCAAATGGCACGAGCACGTCACTTCGTGCTTCGGTGCCGGGTGCATACTACGTACCCTGACATGCGTTTAAGCATAGCCGATCAGAACTGCCAGAAAGCTTTTGACAAAATGGCATGAGGCGTGGGTCTGCTCATCTTGCAAACAGACAACAATCACAGTATCCCATCAACAACGGGGGCTGCAAATAACACATCAATCCAGTGCTGCATGACTCCCATGTGTAATGCTTGTGTAGGCAGATTGGTTGCCAAGGTTTTGCAGGTCATGACCAACAATTATTGGGGGCTGCCAATGGAACATCTGTCACATTCTGAAATGCCGTGAATTGCTTTACATCGAAATATCAGCATCTTACCCCAACAGTGCAAAGGGTGTACAAGCCCTGCAGCTGATTACCATGTAACTGAAGGAATTACACACTGAAGTTGCAGACATGTTGAGTGAATTATGTTGTGTCCTTGTAATGCATTGATGTCACGACATAAAACTACAAAGGGCTGCCCGCAATGGTTGATGCACACCGTGAATTGCTGCTCCTTTACAGGTGATTCAAAGACTGGCCACAAGATTGGGCGTTCAAAGTGTCTTTGAACACCCAAGACTACGGCTGTTGTAAACAAAATGAAGTTTCCAGCCAGCATTCACTGTCTGAAAACCTTTTGCACGGTGTACATGTTGTACCACAGGTGCTGTTTCAGTGGTGTGTGTGCCTGGCGCATAGACCAATATTTCAGAAAATGCCAGTTCGACTCTTGATGTAAGTCATACTGTTGCAATAAGCTTGGACGCACACAGCAGAGATTACCAAAACTCAAGACACCATTGCATCACTGCAATCAACGTCCAGTTCGCTTTCAATACACAACCTAATCAAACCTTGAACCCATCCACAAATACAAACCAATAGTACAAGTGACATGCCTTGTCTGCCCTGCCTCTGCTGCTATGTGGGAGGAGACGACGGTCGCGAGCTAGCCTGCCGCTTTCTCAGCTCCACCTGCATTTATGTTGACTTAGACAAGGGCATGTCAGCCTATCCTCCCCAGCTAATACTGGCATAGTTTGTATCGTCATAGCCAGCAAGCAGTTGCCGAGAACAAGCCGAGCTGAGAAGCCTTACCAGCCATGGTGGGCTATTGCTAGGGGTTGTGATAGTGGCCTGCGGCGAGCTTACTGCGTGCTCATTAGGTCTGCCTTGTGCAGCATGCAATTCCCTTGCAGCAGCACTTTCTGTGTTGGACAAATTCAGGAGCTGCTGCTGATGAAGCTTGGGAAGCACCATGCCTGCACCCAATGCTGGGGTACCACCCATTGCTGCCACCCTGCTCCAACAGTCTGGCTGACAATTCATTCAGGGACATTTAATCCCACATCATTGTCTCTGATGCTTCATTGTGCATTGCGGACAATATCTAACCTGGATATTTTGTCTTGTGTGCTGCCTTCTACATTGACATTCACATCTTTAGTTCCCATCTGAGCCTGCTTGCCACAGGGTACTACATGTGAGATGTCATTGCCAAGGTGCAAATTGTATACAAAGGTTGAGTCCCTTGCCAAGCAAATCCTACCTTGTCAACCTTGAGGACGTGCTCCCAAGCCTGTTGCTGTTCCGCCAGCACTTTCAGGCTTTGACGGCCGGTCTGGACGGAGAAGAGACGTATGAGAGCTCGTATTCTTGAACACGCAAAATAAGTTTGGAATGCAGTCCGAGTTGTTTCAACAAGGGAAAATATACCTGTTCCGTAACGCTCGCTGCTTCCTCCTGGTCGTCGAGTTCTTTTGTCCGCGTTATACAACCCTCCAGCATGCTCAGATAACGTTTGGCTGCTGCATGCATATCTTCTAAGAAAGCAGGGCCTTCCAAATGAGTCATGGTCAAGCTCGGCCAGCTCAAGTGACCAGATCGGTGTGGGATGCCAGGTTGCCGAGACGCGACTTGCGACCTGTGACAGCTGAGCACAAGATTATCTGGCTAGCAAGCAGATGGTCGGTGCTGCAGCTATCAACACAGCAGCAGAGATTTCCCAGAGGGTCACACTTGGCATGCTTTGAATTTAGGGCCTTCAAAACCTAGTAAGCAGCAAGGCACAGGTCTGGCAACACGTTGATCTCCGGCTGACTTTTGTGCTGAGGAGCAGTCACCAGTACAAAACTGGTCGTCATGGACAACGGTCCATCCGCGCATTTGAGCCCTGAGGAAGTTTTGACAAAGCTGAAGAGCCTGCCAAGCCCAAGACAGGCATTCTCCAAACTGCTGCTGGCTTGGTTGAAGCACCTTTGAAAGGGCCCAGAAATGGCATTCACTGGGGTGCAGGTCAGCCACAGCCTGTGCTGAATTGATTTACGCTGCATGTTTATTCTTTTGCTCCTGGCTTGCAGCTGTGAAACATGTCATGGGCGAACTAGCCATTGTGCATATATGGAAGCCAGCACAACCCAGCACAACCCAGCTACAGTGTAAAAAAGGGCAGTGCGATGGTGGCTTGATGCAGTACATCACCAAATATTGGCTTTGCGTGTGCTAAGTGTTGTGTGCTCTGGCAGATCGCATTCGCTTGGCAACAGAGAAAGCCAAGAGCAATTTTGCACACCCACTTGGAGTTAAGCCAAAGCATCGCAAGATTGTCCGCACTTTTGGACAGGTAAATCAACATTGTTTCTGCTGCTGAGTCTCAAATTGTAGCATGAAACTCAATGGAGTTACGCATATCTGTAGCATTTGCCAGCTGCTGTGTTGAGGCTACGCTTTCGAAAGCTTCAGGCAACGGTGTCACCTTGCAAGCTACACATCATGCTTGTTGTCTGGTTTCTACTGTGGTAGCAGGCATGCAGCACACACGCATTTGTGTGTCATGGCATTGAGTTTCTGTTGTGCACTGCAGATTGGGTGGGTGTTGAAGGGGCTTGTGTACGCTATCATTGGCGGTCTGGCCTGCCAAAGCTCTGCTCAAGGGAAGGAGAAGATCAAGGGGGCAGATATCTCACCACAGGTACAACTCAACTTCCAGCTGTCTGTCAACACATCACAATTACACTGTTGATGTGTGACCCCAATCTCTGTGTAGATGTTGGCAGGTCACTCATCCAAGGATGCATTGTAGCCTGCTTGCTGCAAAGCAGAGTGGTGTACAGACTCACAACTTGGCAGCCACAAGTTACCACCTACTGAGAGGACACAAGCTATCGTGTTGCCTGATTTACTTCACACTGGATGCGCTATATTCACAGCACATGGAACAAGTTGTTGGTCCTGGGTTTGTCATGCAGGGTGCGTTCATTTTGGTTGGTAACAACAGCTTTGGGTACCCACTGCTGGTGGTCATGGCAGTTGGGGTGCTCATCTACGCCTGCTGGCGATTCTGGGAGGGCATCACCGGTCAAGGCTCTGATGATGCCTTTGGCCCTTTCAAAAACTTCTTCAGATATCGTCTCAGTCCCCTTGTCTCGGTGAGGCTTGAGCCTACGTCTGTGCCCTGCATACATGACCATGAAGCACATCATACTGTCAATTGGTCTTGTTCATCAGAATTGCTGCACCCACACAGAATAGTCCATTCGCATCACAGAACAGATTATATCTATGCCAGAGCAGCATTGCTGTCACTCTGTTTGGTGTCGTTCTAAGGCATGAGAATGAATCTCAATGGCTCAATGGAGCCTGTTTTAGCATTGCAGCAAGGCTGCAAACCGGTTGTATGGGTGCAGGGCTGCGTCTACACTGCATACGGTATTTTTGTGATCACTCTCATTCCCAGATTCAAGAGTATAGAGAGCGCAGACAACCAGGGCGGCTTCCCTGACTCTTGGGCCACAAGTGACATTGGCAAGTTTGGGTACGCTCTGCTCCTCCTCTTCACCACCTTTGCTTGTGCATGTGCTGTCATCTTTAGCTTACTAACGTCATTCTGCTGGTGGTGCCTTGGTACTGTCGTATACATTTATGAATGCAACCAGCGCAGGCAGTGCATCATGTTTCAAATCTGTTTGTATGTACCTCACGCTTATGTGATGTGTGCAATTTTGCAGGATTGCTGTATTTGGCTTGGCATTCTTGATTGCCACCATCACTCAGCTGCAAGCCGCATTCACTCGTAACTTCCACTATGACATGAAGGATGATCTCCCCAGATGGTTCATGTGGGTTCTGGTTGTAACAGGTAGGTTGCCTTTACAATGTCATTTTCATTCGGTAGTTTACAACCTGTCCCAAACTGACCTCTATACAGCATCATGCGCTTGTGAAGGGGCCACTAGTGTGTCTGCTTTCAAGCAGTTTGTGCAGTCGCCATCCTGCCATTGCTCTGCTTCAGTTCTATCATGCCTCTGCTGAAGCAGTTCAAGCTTTCTGCAGCCCGCTGCAGCCTCTTGCCTGTTGGCTGCTGACTGTTGGACTGCCTTTTGCTGCGGCAGCCCAAGCATTGCAAGATTCGCCATTGCGCTGCATCTGTGTTTTGTCAAGTCTGACTACTACAGATGCTATATACAAAAAAGGTGTTTGCTGCAGGACACATTGGCTTTCTGGGGAGGGCTGGAGTGTTTCTCTTTGTCGGTGTGCTTTTCTTCCGCTTGATAGCAAATCCCAGTATCAACAATAGCAATGAGACCACCATTGGAAATGGTCTAGCTCAGCTGCAGACCAACCGTGGAGGGCGAGCATGTCTCTTCATTCTGGGTTTCTTCCTCATCATCTATGGCACTTTTGCGGTGCCTACTCATAACCTCATCCTCATGTACTTGCTGATGCTGTTTAGAATGCAAAGTGCCTGTATCTCTCACAGTTGTTGTTGGTTGCAAGTATGCTTTGATGTTTCCAGCTGGCCTAATGGGAATGTTGTCTTGATCCAAGTGTTGCAATGATTTTGTCCCCCAACCATGTCAGAACCTTCCAGCACTGCTCCAACCTCTCAAAGATGCGCAAAACAATGCAGCCCAGATGCCGACCCACAGCTGCTGCAGTTCAGGCGTGTACAATTTTCAGCAGGCTTCCCAGACCTCATTGTAAACGCGGCTTATGTGCTGCAGGTGCTGAATGCATATGGCAAGGTGTATCCCACCCCGCCCCCCAGCAGGCGGCACGCCTGGCTGCTGAGCGGGCTGCTCGTGAGGGTCACCATTCCAGTGTGAACGAGCAAGGCACTGCCATGGAAGAGACAGACAAGGCAGGCCGCCATAAGCTTGGTGAGCCCCTCCAATGCTGTCTCGCCAGACTTTTGGTTGTGTTTCGCCAAGTCATGTTGGGGGATGTCGTGATTGTCTCACTGTGTGACGGTGTGTCAGGCTGGACGCAGTGGAACACCTGGAACACTGTGCCTGTCTACATGCACTGCATTATTCAGCATTACACATAGCTGAAGTTCTTGAGACACAGCGCTTACACAACTGTTTTACATTGACGCATCTCAGTGCAACATACTGCATCTTGCACTGGAAGCAAATTGAGTGTAAGCAGCGCAGTGCGTGACTGCATGTCTGCAATGCAGATGAGCCAGCATGGAATCACCCACCACATCAAGCGCTTGATGTTCCTGAGAACATTGCACATGACCCGCAAGACAGTCCCAAGACGGCGGATTACAAGCAAAGGCTGCGAGAGCGGTATCTGGCTAACAGGTAAGCTGCAGCAAAAGATCTGCTGGCATCATGTGTGAGCAATCCTGTTGTGGTGATGAAATGAACCTCTGCTGAGCATGAGTTTGCCAACTCAAACGGCCCAAACTGGATCAAGTTGCAGTTGGCTCAGTTGGATTACACCTGCATGTCATGCATGCAGTTCATGCTCGTGTTTGTGCAGTCTTATCCTGTTTGCAAAGAGTTTGCCCGGAGCATCATCATCCCTTGTTCAGCACACAGCTGTGAGGCATTTGCTGATGGTATCTGCAGTCGTGGTGCATTTCTAGCCCTGACGCAGATTACCTACACTACACTGTTTTGCATCGTCTTGACCTTGCCTCACCTCCCTTCACCTCACAACACTGGTTCCAGGGACATTGAAGCTGGGCTGGGGGAGGAATGGGCAGCCAAGGGTACAATTGGCTCTGCTGCACGCCCCCATTGGGGACACCAATTTTGGCGGAGTAGCCATGGACAGGCAAATGACATGCCAATTGGTACTCCCCAGTCCATGGGTGGTGCAGTTGCGCCCGTTGCTGCAGTTGCACCTGTGGCTGCAGTTGCACCTGTGGCTGCAGTTGCACCTGTGGCTGCAGTTGCACCTGTGGTTGCAGTTGCTCCTGTTGCAAGGGAAGGTGTTAATGGCGATGTGCCAGTTGTCACAAACCCTCCCTCCACAGGATGGGTGTAGAGTGGTCTTCCCAAAACTGAGTACGGACCAGCATGTGGCTAGGGCCCACAATTTTACCTATTGTGCTTGTTTAAAGGTTTGTGCAACAGGTGTTTAGATTGCAAGTGAATGCTTGGAATAGATGACAGCTCTGGGATTGTTTCTCTTGCTGCTGGAACTAAGCACAAGGTAATTGCAACAGATACTTGTACACTCATTTAGCCCCTTGCTATTGCATGATAGATCTACATGTTTGTCTACCTCTGCTCTTGACAGTGTCCCCTTTTGTGCTTGGACACAAACGGTCTTTTGCGCCTTGTGAATATTCCCCTTAAAAAATACCCTATTCCTTCTCCAATTTTCTTTCAGACTCAAGCTCATCTTTGAAGTGGTCTGTGATGTGTACATATGATGACTCATCGACATGTAGACTGTAAGCATCAAGATAGTAACACAACTATGGCGTTGTGATTACACTGCTTACCGTATACTGTGGCATTAAATCAACATACAGCGTGCTCGATTCACAAAAAACATGTATCAATCAGAGGAAGTTTTGCATTGAAAATGATTAAGTGAAAGAACTGTGATTGTACCACTGAAAACGTCATGAACAAACCTGTACAAAGTAATGGCTCAAGTTTTGCTTCTAGCCAACATCATGACTGCATCAAATGGCCATGAGAACAGCAATCAAGCCTCCTTTTGCAACTTGGCCCTGCAACAGCATCCCAGTGATGAGGTAATAGCAAAGTATGCAATCACTACAGAAGCTTCTTGAGGTGGCAGCCCGGAGCTTGATCATGGGGATGTTGCAGCTGAGGTGCAGCACAGTATACACAGTACACAGATCAGCAACTATTGAGCTCAAGCTTTCCTAGAAGGCTGTTTGAGGCAAGCACAGCTGCTTTATTGCAAGGCCGCAGCAATGGCCTGCTGCAGGCTGAGAATGTATACATGCATGTCCAGTCACCTGAAGATGAAAACCCTCACATACTTAGGACCCTTCCCTGACACAACTTCCATCACCACAGTGTCGTTGGGGGTCAAGGCCTGCATGTATCATACAACACATCGTTGCCCTGTGTCAGACGTCTATGCAAAGTTCATGTCAAATTTTCATCCAGTTGACAGATGAGTAACCAAGCTTGTGTTGAATGTCACACAGCAGTATCAAATACATCTATTGCAGTACTCACATGGTCAGTTGCAAAGTAGATCCAGCCACCACTCATGCCACTAGAGCGCCCACCAGGTCTAGGCAAGTATTGCACAGCCCATCTGTTGTGACTCCCTTCCACCAGGTGCTGATAGCGCTCTTTGTGCGGGCAGGGCTCAGAGCACTCAAGCTCTATTTTGTGGGAAGTTGTGGATGGACCAAAACAATCTGTCACAGCTTGTGGGTTTTGCAGCCAGAAGCCCCCTGAGACATGTGAAACTTGCATTACCTACAGATGACACAGCAATCAGCAGAAACATATCTTGTCATGGTCTTCCTGGCCTAGGACTGCTGTGCGCCTTGCAGACACAGCTTTCCTGGTCACAAATTTAACCTGCACACCTTGGCCACAGCAACAATGTGTCCAGCCTTCTCATTCAACTCGTCTGCTAGTGTCTCAGCTGCATCTTGGGCTTCTTGTATGGCCTCTCGTGTAGCATACGGAAACTTGTCTGGGTCAACGTTGTGCCTGATTGCCCCCTTGCCTGCGTTCCTGCAAGAGTCAGGCTACTGTCAGATATGCCACAACATAAGCTCTGTGTTTGCTGCAATACTTCATTGTATAATGCAGGAAATGTGCGACAAGGCAGTACGCAATGCACGTGTGTAATGGCATGCAGTGCCTGTCATGAATTCTCAGCAGCTTTTCTTCTGGGGCAGGGCCACTCAGCATCTAACCTCAGGCCATTGCGCATAACACAGACTGTTGCCATTTCGAGTGCTACATGTGCGCAACGTGCTTACTGCACAGAAACAAAGGCATGATTGAGGCAGTGCATCAACACCTGACCTGAATGTCCTGGCAGCCTTTGCATGTCTCTCTCTTGGCTCTGGGACACTAACATATATCGGTGCAACCTTGCCTTGGTTCCTGTGCATCATAACAGGAGACGTTACACAATGGCAGTGGCTCCCATGTTGAATGCAGCCACTGACAGACGGGAGCAAACAGTCGAGAGCTTCTTGTACCTTGCAGACTTGCGCGAAGCTTTGACTAGCTGGACCTTGTGCTGCACCTTGCGCTTGCGGATAGGCCTACAACGGCAGCAAAGTGAGCAAGAGGCAATGTTGATGTTTGCAGTCCAGGAGATGCTAAGCTGCAATACTGCCTCACTGTGGGACGACGGGAACATCTGCGTTTGGCTTCAGGGCTGCAGCAACCTCCTTGATTCTCAGACTTTTCAGTTTGGACTCATTGGCCAAGATCCGCTCGTTGCGAGCCCGTTCATATTCGTTGACAGAAGCCATCCTGATCTGGGATTTTTAACAGGCAAAAGTTCCACAGCACCCTCCACAGACGGGTGCTCGCAACTTTCTGGAGGCGTTCTATGTCTTTGCCATGCCTTCTCCTGCTCACAAAGTCGAGCCTGCCAAGTCAGGTCTTGTTCATGCAGAATTCAAACGCTCGACAAGGGGATGGCGAGGAAGATGGATGTAGCACGTGCAACACGTGGTCATTGTATCCTCAGGCAGAAATGTCCTCATTGTGGCCAGATAGTTGTAGTTCTATACCTTGCATCACAGCATGCTGGCAATACTAATCTAAATGTCAATTTCGCAAGTGTGACTCAAATAGGATACTTCCTTCAGGCCAAGCATGTGGTGCCACTGCAGCTAGACATGTGCACCAACAACGTAGTCTGAGCTAAAACCATGTACTTTGCCAAGCGCGCCCTCCACATGCATGAGAAATGCTCAGCATCAACAAATTCGGATGCTGAACCTCGCACATGCATCTGCAGTTGCTTGCTGCTGTTTTAATTTGCGGCATCAGCAATTTGCAGCCCTTCATCCATATTTGACCCTGCGGCCAGACTGCCAGGCCAGACTGCCATATGACAAAAACCGGCGACCGTGAAAGACCACCTGGCCTACGCCATGACAGCAGGATGGCACAGTTTCAACCCAAGCTCTTGAGCCAATCTGTCGGATGAAGTAAACTATCTGTCTGGCATAAAACATTAGGCGCAGGTATGCATGGCTTGTGCAACTTCAGTGTGATGCCTTGCCATTGACAACAGGACGAGAGCTGATGGGGCTCCCTGATGAGCTGATCATTTCCTCCAGGGTTGCCTGCAAGCAGCAAGATTATCAGTGCATCGGCAGCATCTGTCTGTCTAGTGGTGTTGCAATGTTCTCTATAGTGTAAACATCTACAGTCACAGCGTTGCTGATTGTCTGCTGTAGCTTAATGTTCTCTTGCGCATGGAGCAGCTACAGACAGGGCACAGTCACCCGCCTGTACTGGTGGCATGCACACCCTGTTTGACTCAAGGCATTGCTTCTTGAGCTCATGAAGCCAATTCAGCAATCACGCATTTACTTGCTTACACGGCAATTACGTTACCAAGCAGCAAGGAAACAAGCCTGAAGAAGACCAGCATGCATTGGCAGCAAGACTAGCAGCAAGTCAAGGTGGAAAAGCTTTGCCCCTGAAAAGTGGTGTGAGTTGCACAGCTACACAGAGTTACGCAGCGTAGGATCTGGTACAGCAGATGGGTCATGGCAGCAAGCATACCTGGAGCTTGGCAGCCATTGCGACAACAGATGAGTGCCTCCACAGAGAGGAGTCATACTCGATGTGACCTGTGGCGGACCCATCTGGCGCTCCAAACAGCTCCAGAAAGATGTCTACCTTGGAGCTGCCTGTATGAATGGGCTCCACGCTCTTGGTAGTCACACCTGCCAGCTGCATGCCTGACAGTAACGTCTCGTCATGCAGCGCAAACAGTACCTGCAGCCAGAAGGAACAGGTGAGAAAGCTTCAGGGATGCAACCTATGGACAGTGCAATGCTGTCACAACCTCTGCAAGTTATAAAGGACGTGATGCTGTCAGAATTTATGCAACCCATGGAGGGTGGGATGCTGTCAGAACTTGCATCACACATTGTCAACCTGACCTTTTACGCAAGGTGCTTGAGGCTGCCAGGTCCTTCAGCTGCAGCAACGCCTCTCACAGCAGCGGCATGAGCGTGTAGACTCTGCCAGAGCACTGACACAACATGTTCTTTCCTCACAGGTCTCCCAGAACATCTAAGCAGACCAACTCAGCAAGCAAAACAAAGCAGCCAGAATTAACAGAGCCAAAATGAACAGGGCAGGGCTGCTTGGATGCACTCCAGTGCCGGATCATGCGGACTGCTAACCTGGTAGGGCAGAGCATTGAAGGGCAGCAGCTTCTGCTGGCTGGCCAGCTGCGCCATGACCTGCATCGAGGGCACATCTGCATGCGCCAGCCCATCTGCCACCGTCTTGTGCACTCGCTGGATGACATCCACAAACGTACATGGGCCTGCATCACACCTGTATGTTGATGCATGCTGCTTAGCTGATGTGACAAATGTGCATGGAACAAGCCGCAGGTCAAAGGCTACAACACCTGCTCTAGTGAGCAACCAAGACTGCTGGTGACGATCATGACAATACCTGCAACACCAGATTATGCACACATGCTCGTGTTCAGTGTGTGCCATTGCCCAACATGGTGAAGTGAGTGTGATGGGATGCGCGCGGCACAAACACATCAAAGTTATGTTCAATAATGGCAATGAAAGCCAGCAAATTGTTCGACATACAATGCCTAGCTGCTGAGTGATCTGATGCTTCCACCACTTACAATCCCTGAAACTACATGTGACTTACCAGCCAAGCTAGTCCGCAACATAGTAAGGTTGACAAAGCAGCCCACAAGATTGCCCTGCAGGTCGGGTCTACCCCGCCCTGCGCTGGGGGTGCCCACAACCAGGTCTTCTCGTCCGCTGTAGCGTAACAGCAGGACCTTGAAGGCTGCCAGTACTGTCACAAACAGGCTGCTGCCACAGCGCTGTGCCAGGTCTCTCAAATGCTGCACTAGCTTCACTGACAAGCTCACCTGCAACAAGGGAGTGACATGTCTTGGCTAAAGAAGAGCCAAATGCAATTGAACAGGTTCAGAAGGCAGCATTTGCATAGGTCTATACTGCAACATGGCCAGTATGAACACTCTGTCTGTCTGTCTGGCTGTCAGGCCAAGCTGGAATGCTTCTGGATGCCAACAGTCTTACTAGGTTCATGCAGTCAATGTGATGTCAGCCTCAAGACAAGTGAGTTGCAGAACAGGGAAGGCACACATACAGATAACAAGTCCAGATGAACATCAAGCTCTGCTTGATGTAGCGTAGTAGAAGCATGTGCATGCTGCAATTTGCTTACCTTGACGATGCCACCAGGGTTCTGACCAATATTGGCTTTGCCAGATCTGGGTAGGTCAGGAGTGAGCAGGGGCTGAAGGGGGGCACCGTGCAGCTGGTGACACCACCAGTCCAGGTCTGCCAGGCGCTTTGCTTGCATGCCTGTGTGCTGCCACTGTGCATGCTCCAAAAAGCCCATAGGAAGCTCAGGCATGTGTGGATCTGCACACATCGTCCCTTCAGCTTTGTTTCAACAACAAGCTTTCAGTGGGCAGCAGCATAGCATCTGGCCTTGACCAGCCACACATCCAAACTGACTCAAGGTCATGCCTATTCTGGTGCATTGTCACCACTCAATAGTCTTGTCATGCCATGGTCAGCAATCGTTATGGTTTACACAGGAGCAGCACGGCAGACACAAGTAGTTTGGTGTATGTTGACAGATGTCAGTGGTAGTAAATGGAAGTACCTTCTCCCAGCTTGAGCGTGTTGTAAGCTCTGCTCAGGTCTCTGAAAAGCACTCCCATAGACCAGCCATCTGTCACAGAGTAATGCGTGCTGATGACCAGCACGTTATCCTCTGCAGGGGCAGCATGGCTGGGGTGGGCGATGGGGATGAGGGTGGCGTGGATCATGGGCCCACTGGCCATGTTGAATGGGCGGGAAATGGCTTGCTTCAAGGACTCTTGCAGGTGCTGCTCATGTGCTGAAGGCATGTGTTGCAGCTTGAACTGCACAGCCACAGGTAAGTCTTTTGGCAGGGCTGTCATGTTGGCCGCACTTGACTGTCATGCAAATCAGACAGCTGACACCTATCTGCAAACAGATTTAGTGAAGATGCTTCTAAGTGCCTGGAAGCCGGCTGTGTGGATGACACCCCTCGATGTGGGAGCTCATGGCAGCATGCACCAATCATAACAATAGCTGAACAAGCAACATAAGGGACATACCTGCATGCGCTTGCGCGGCAGGACCATTTTGGTGCCCAGGCCAGCTTTGCCCTGCATACGCTTCTGCACCATCTTGGACACCATGGCATTACTGAACAGGCCCTGCATCACGCAAACACTTAGGCTTGCTGCCGTGTGATATCACCTGGCACACGCTTACAGGATGCAGCCTGACCAGTTAAGCATGTTGACACGTTTGCTTATGCCACTTTATTGTGTATCCATAATTTATGGCCTGGTTTGTCTAGCTTGCTGTAATATGAGCTCTGACTTGAACTGATTTAAGACAGTAGCATAGGTCGCTGTCTGTCAGCCTAGCAGTCAAGCACGTGTTGAACACAGACAGCTGTATGACCAACCCAGTCTGCGCGTTGTGATGGTGCAGGGATCTGAATCATACGCATAGGCACCAGCAGCATACATTTTTGAAGTATGAAGACATCTGGCATCAAAGTGCATGAGATTGCAACAGGCACTGCAATCAGGCACTATGGCATTGTCTGAGTAGGTTGACTACCTGATAGCTACCCATACTCAGCTTCATCAGGCCCCTCAGCGCCTTCCCAAAAAGGTTCTGACTAATCAGCTTCCCAGTGAGGTGACATAGCAAGACTTCCTGCCGCGCAACCACAATCTGCAGGCTTCTGTTCAGCAAGTCTGTGTCCAGAGGACCGCTGAGGCGTATGGCAAAAGGCATGCTGTACACTATAGTCTCAGGCGACAACTGGTGTAGCATAATCATGACTTCCTGATTCAGAGTGCAGTACACGCCCCGCGACTTGTCTTGTGGGGTCAGTATTGGTGATACTTGCTCTGGTTGACTGCCAGAAGTGCTGACTGAACTGGACTGTAGGCGAGAGACTGTCATAGACAGGTCGGCAATGGTTTTGTCAGTGAAGAGCTGAGAGGCGGGAATTTCTACACCCAGAGTGCTCTGGATTTTGGAGGCAACCAGGACTGCCAAGAGACTGGTGCCACCAATTTGGAAGAAGTCAGCAGAGATGCTGATCTGGTCGTGGTGCAGTACCTCTGACCAGATCTGGTGGACCTGCAGCAAACTCTCCAGCGTTAAGGTCCTGTTGAGCCGCAGCTACTGTGTATGCTGGCATTCACAAAGCATGAGCTGCCCTCAGCAACAGCTGCTATGCAGAAAGGGCGTATTGCTGCAAGCTGCTTGTTGCGTGTGACTGCCCAGCTTGTGGCAGGGAGAGCTGCACAAGCAGACAGCCCATGAAAGGCAATGTTGGTGCAGATCGTCAATGACAACGTCACTCACATCTGAATTCCTTAGAACCAAAAACAACTAAAGGCTGCGTAAGCATTGGCAATCTCACCGCTTCCTGCATTTCATTACTGGGGGCTTCGTAGTCTGCCTTAGCCATATCTGAGTACTTGGGCTCTGGCAGGCTTGCCCTGTCAGCTTTCCCATTGGGCATCTTGGGAAATTGGTCCAGCAGAACAAAAGTCTCAGGAATCATTTGCTTGGGCAGGAACTTGGCCACATGTTGGCGCAGCTGCTCTGTGTCAATGGTATCTGGAGAGAGGTACCCCACAAGGTGTTGTTGCTGGATGCTGTCCGTGTGGACCACTACCAGGGCTTGCTTGACGCCTGGGAAGCTAGACAGGTGGTGCTCCACCTCTGTCAGCTCTATTCGCACGCCTCGCAGCTTCACCTGGAGTGACAGGCAAGCAACATCAGCATCTGAGATGTGGCAGAAAGAGTGGAAACGTACTTGCAAGCCTTGCATGTGATGTGGATTGTACTCATTGCAGATGCTTAAAAGCAATAGTGTAAATGCCTGGAGGAAGCTGCTAACCATTTGTCGGAGGCATGCACTTCACAGGTAGCGACCACACGCTGTAGGTGTAACAAGTCCAAGCAAAGCTGTCTGAAAAAGGTGCAAGACTGCATCAAATGCAGACCTTTTGTACATGTGCTTGATTCTGCCAGTTTTGCTGTTCCTGCGCTGTGCTGTGCTTTGCTGCGCTGTGCTGCGCTGTGCTGCGCTGTGCTGTGTCCTGCTCTGGAACTTGCATGCAGCTGTGTGCTGTGCTGTGCTGTGCTGTGCTGTGCTGTGCTGTGCTGTGCTGTGCTGTGCTGTGTCGTGCTCTGGAACTTGCATGCAGCAGTAGTGTGCATGTTGTTGACAGGTTTACTGACAGGACAAAAGCAGCAGGGAAGCAGCTGACCTGCTGGTCCTTCTGCACTCTGCCCAGGAAGACGACGACACCATCACTGCGCCAGAAAGCTTCATCTCCGGTCTTGTACATGCGGGCATGCTGCTTCTCCCCTCGACTGAAGGGGTTGGCCACAAAGCGGTCAGCTGTCATGCCTGGCTGCCCTTTGTAGCCTCGTGCCAACATGATGCCACTGATATATAGTTCACCTGTCTCACCTGCAGCCATCACACACCAATTGCATGGTGCATGTCACAGCCTGTCACGCTATGCACAAGCAAGCTGTGCAGCCAGAAATGCACTGGCCCTGCTGTGAAAATCTTGTTTCCTGAGGATATTGCAACATGATGTGCAGCCTTCCTCTAATTGATGGCTCAGTCACAACTTTGACAAATCAGCAGCACACAAGAACAGACACAGCTTGCCAGACTTTGAAAGCCACACAGCCTGCTTTGCTTCGTGCTGTGTATGCATCTGACACAAATACAAGTTTGGATGATTGAGGTAGGCGAGCTGACAAGCCTACCTACAGGAACTTGCTTAAGGTCAGCGTCCAGCACATAGAGGTGGGTGTTGGCCATGGGGGGGCCTATGGGGAGGGTGCTGACCCCCTCATAGTTGCCACCATTAGCCAGCCAATGGCTCACCCCAATGGTGGCTTCTGTGGGGCCATAGAAGTTGATGACCTTGGTGTGAGGGAGTAGCACACATGCACGCTTTGCCAAGCTCCTGCATGAGCACTCTTGATCACAAGCGGAAGCTGAATGTGTCAGCAGAGAAGGTGGCGGCAACAGCCTGTACTGCTGAGCAGAAGCTGATACAGGGAGAGCTCACTTTTGCTTGGGGTCAAACAGTACAACCTGATGGTATGCCAGCATTGCATGAGCTGCATTCCTGTCAACAGTCTTAGATGTGTTGATATGGCTGAACCTTGATTTGCACAAACAGCATGACACTGTTAGTAAGGTGTACATGAGCTGGTCAGCCACAGCTGCTAGAGCCGTCTTTCTGGTTGTACAAGTCTGCTGTGCTTGTTCAAGTCCACGTGAAGCAGATGGGCTCATGATGATGACTTATACTTTGCTATGTCACATGCACCAGTCTATGTCTGAACAGGTCTGCTCCAGTAACAGCAGCATGCACAGCCAGAAAAGCAAAGACGGCATGCAGAGCAATCATTGGAACAAGGCATGGAGGAGATGAGTCAACAATATACTTAGGATAAGCTTCTCCACTGCAGCAGAGGTGTGTGAGCGCTTTGCATGCTGAGCTGTCTGCTGCGCATGCATCCAGGAAGAAGGGCAGCACTGTTGGAACCATGATCATCCACGTCACCCTGCACCAGTTGTGCTACATGAGCATATGCAAAAGCAGACTGCATACATGAACAAGTGCTGTATCAAGATATTACTGAAGGCAAGCAAAGGACTATCCAATGGCCCAAATAGTTTGAACAGCTCCTTCCTCATCTCTGCTCCCTGTGTTGCAGCTGCATCACAGACAATGTCAGGACAGGCCTTCCCTGTCTGACTCTGAAAGCAAATCAGACATCCAATGGACATAGGCCTACTGCTGATCAAGACAGAAATATGCCACTGACAGCATGCATGCTCCAGTGTACACATTTTGTAATACGGCGCAGAAGGCAGGCAGAGCCAATGACAACATACTTTTCTCTGGTGACCAGGTCTCTCATGTAGTTGTAATCCTCATGGCCGCCAGGCTTGGCAATGACCAGCCTGCCGCCCAAAGCTAGAGGAGCAAAGATCTCAAACACCGAGGGGTCAAAGCTAACAGCTGTCTTCAGCAGAACACTGCTGTCACTTGACAGCTCCCAGGCATCTATAGACCAGTCGATGAGGTTGACTAGGCAGACATGGTCTTCCATGACTCCCTTGGGGTTGCCAGTGCTGCCTGAAGTGTAGATGAGGTACATCATATCTGTGGAACTGCAGGGCAGGCTCAGGTTGCCCCAAGAATACCCTGAGATGATGTGTTGGCACTCATCTACATCCACAATCTGCACACCAAAAGAGCCTGTTTCGGTGATAGCTTGACATGCAACGACAAGGTATTGCATCCTGCAGCTTGTGCACACATTGCCTTCATCTATTGACACATCACAAAGAGCTGCCTCTAGGGCAATGCATGATAAGTATTGCAGCAAAACCCTGCTGCTGAGACAATGTGCAACCTGGTCACATTGTGCTTTAGCAGTGTAGCAGTGTAGCAGTGCAGCACAGCATGACTTATTGTGTGTACACTGAGTGTGCTGCAGGACTGTACACTTGACTTAGCTGCTGGTTTTGCCAAACAAGGAAAGTCACAAACCTGTGTGGACAAGTTGTTGTGCGGCAGCCTGCAGCGCAGGCCCTGGTGGGTCAGCAACACAGGTGCTTCTGCATCTCTAGCCATGTAAGCCAGGCGTTGTTCCGGATAGTTGGGGTCCATTGGCAAATATGCACCTCCAGCCTTTAGCACACCTGCATTGTGCTTTCAAGCTCAGTCTTGCACTGCAGCCATGGGCTCACAGTGACTCTGGCCAGGCAAAAGTCAGACATCTCTGCAGGCTAAGCAAGCTTCATAGCCTCTTGGCAGGTCAACAGAGCTTGACAGTTTGACAGTTGTAACATACCCATCATTGCTATGATCAAGTCAAATGATCTCTCCATTAGAATTGCAACAGGAACATCCCTTCCAACACCAAGTGTACGCAAATGCCGTGCGAGTTGATTTGATCTTTGATTGACCTCCGCAAAAGTCATGTAGGTACTTTCGAAAGCAAGGCACTCTGCTTCAGGCGCTGCAGCAGCTTGCTGTTCAAATAACTCGTGTATGCACACAGTGTCTCTGAAAGGAACTGTGGTATCATTCCATTCCCAAGGCACCTGTCAAGCAGATTTACACATTTCACAGATGAACAGCTCTCTCAGCACAACAAGCAAGAACATAGAATTTCACACATGCTAGACTTTGCTGCAGAGCACGCTGCAGCAGCAATGCAGCCTGACAAGGTTTGACCCGGTAGGCTTTAGCAACGTTCTCTCACCTGCATGCTGCCGGCGTCGAGGTCCATCTCAGGGGCCGCTACATTTATGTTGTCTTTCTGTCTGCTGGAGAGACAGATTTCCCCTCGCGAAGCCCGCTGCTTACACAGTGCTTGCTATCAGCCGCAGCGGTGATCTGGTGGTGACCCTGCCGAGCATCGCGTCATGCTTCACTTGATCTGGCACTAGTGCAATAACGCTCGTGCGCAATGAGAGAGGGGAGCTGGCAAGCGTAAAAATTAGACAGCAAGTGCGCCGACTCTATTCTCAAGTGGGCATGCAGGGAATATTTCCAGCAAGGAGCGACGCTTTCCCAACAGCAAAGTTTAAAGCCTAAGGTCAGGTGCGCAATAACGAGCTGTGATCAACTGCACACATGCCGCAGATCGTCCATGGCCTGGCGCGGGGCGTGAGACTGTCAATTTTGTTCGTGTTGTAAAGTTCACGTGAGCCGCCTGTGGGTTTGAAGCTGCTGCTGTCACCTTCTGGCTGTCACATGCTTGGATGACTACTTGTTTGCCCTCATCAAGTAAACCTCACGAGGAGCTTTGAGGC
>JAABUP010001473.1_pt1 | contig 49426 bp, 56 predicted proteins | sample 5559201 | NCBI WGS metagenome assembly JAABUP01 (sample SAMN10711887, study PRJNA513373) | rock metagenome | isolation source: Antarctica rocks | place: Antarctica | reverse complement strand
GGACACCACTTCTAGTGGATCCCCACGCAGCGTGATGACTGAATCTGCAGCTTGAGCTGCAGCATTTCTGCCGACAACTAGCACTTTGGTCTTCTTTGTGCTGATTGTAAGCCCCCAACGCAGAAATTGGGCTCTACTGGATGCTAATGGCACAAACAAGCAAAAACAAGGTAACAAAAGGGAATAACTCAAGAATTCATTGCAAGACATATGCCATATAAAAATGATCTGCTGTGGACCTGAACCGGGAAGCAGGGTCCATTTTGGAAACACATAAAGACTTCTCTAGCCAGGTGCTGATGTCGTCTACCCTGCAAAGTTCTGCATGACTTCTTCTGTTTCAGTCTCATTACTCATTTGTGGCATGACGTTACCATTGGTCATTGTCCTCACAGGGGTCTTAGTAAGCTGAGCAGCGAGTCTCTGCTGTCTGAGTGCCTCAGCTTTCCCCGAGCTGGTTTTCAAATCAAGTCGCTGCATGGCTTCGGTCAAATTCTGAGCAGGGTTTCGTACCACAGACCCTGTAGGCATGGTCAAATTAGAGCTTAGGGTACTATTTAGTCGGCGAGTTGGCCCCTGCAGATCTACGCCCTGAAGCACTCCCCCTGATTCAGAATCCAGGTTGTCACTCATTCCTCCAGAAGAGGCTGCCTCAAGCAGTCGATCAAAATCTGAGCTGTCAAAGGCTGCGCTTGATTTTGCAGACTTTCCCTCCACCTCATCAGATGATGCGCTGAGGATTTCATTTTCAGATTGATCCAGTGTCGTAGAGGCCTGATCTGTCCCCCCTGCAGCAAACACTTTGCATTATGTGATGCACTCGTCACGATCACGATCATCATCATGACGACATTACATGATGACAACGAATTTTGTGCTGTTGTTGCGTCTTTGCCATTAAGCATTGTATGAAATGTCACAGGGTCAGGCGCGATGACTGCAGGGTAAGTCATGCCTGATGGCAGATCAATGCGGGGATAGCAGTTCTGCCAAATACACAGAGGGTTTGCTTTGCACAGAAGAAGAGGAAGAATGCTGTGCATCAGCAAATGGTGTTCTTCTTCAATGTTGCCTCACAACTGACGCCACCATGATAAACAAACAGCTGAATGGTGAGTGACGTGTACACCTCCTATCTGTTCTGTTATCATGCAGCTAGCAAAGTGTCGGCTCAGCCATGAGAAAAGCATGCCTGTGCAGATACTTTTGGGAGAGTAAGATGTCATGATGACTCACCTTTGTCTTCATCAGCAGCCTCTTCCTCTTTTGCTTCAATTTCCCGCTGCATGGCCAGATTGTCATCATCCTCATCTATGACTTTCAGAAAGCCCTCAGGTGCTGCTTCCCGCTGTCCCAAACTCCCGCCAACAAAGCCCTGTGCTAAGTACAGGTCCTCATAGTCATCACTGCTAGGGTCTTGGAAAGTCTCAAACCCTAAGGCCTGCTGTTCTGCCGCCACATCTTGAAAATTCTCATCTGCTGACCTGTCATTGACTTCTGTTAGCATGCTGCTGCTTGCTTGTACACCAGCATGGTTTGGAGCCTTTTTGGGGATGCCTTTTGGGATGCCCTTGGGGATTGCATTGGGGATGGTCATGACCAGATCTGCATCAGAGATTGCTTCATCCTGAGGGACCATCTTCTGAGTAATCTGCTTAGACCTGAAGGAAGAAGAGGGGAAGGGATGCTTTGAAGCAGCTGCGCTTTTGGGTTTAGACTCCGACATGATAGAATGTAGCCTGACGCGCCATCTGTCATATAGGTCTGTGAGTGTGTGCATGACCTGAATGGACTCTTCTTTCCCTTGCGCTATGGCCCTGATATGAGTCGTCGCAATGTGACTAATTACCTCCTGCATGACAAATTATTCATCTCGTCAGTACATATTCATATACATGCAGTCATAGTATGCAAGTTGCTTGCTTTGTGATGGACTGTGTTTTGCACCACATTCCATCGGTCGCTACTTCTTGTTAACACCATGATTCAATTTTCAGAATATCTAAAGCTGCACAACTTGACTTGCAGGATCAGCCTCCACCAGCCTGTAGAAACAATCCCACTGACTGCATGTGCATACGCTGTGCTGCTGACATGATTGTCTAGTATTGGTACATCTGGGATGCATTGCATTAACACGGTATATATTGAAAAACTCAACACTGCAAAGTTTGGACCAACTTCACAGTTACTTTTGAGCTTGAGCAGAGGCAGAGTCTGATGTGACGCTGGGGATCTCACGGCGACTCTGAGGGGGCATGTGCCAATGCTGGGGATCTTACCAGGGATTCTGACAAGCATGCACCAATGCTGGGGATCTTACCCAGGATTCTGATGGACATGTGCCAATGCTGGGGATCTTACCAGAGATTTAGGTGGGCATGCGCCAATGCTGGGGATCTTACCAGGGATTTGGGTGGGCATGCGCCATTGCTGGGGATCTTACCAGGGATGTAGGTGGGCATGTGCCAATGCTGGGAATCTTACCAGGGATTCTGACAGGCATGCACCAATGCTGGGAAACTTACTAGGGATTCTGTTGGGCATTAGCCAATGCTGGGAATCTTACCAGGGATTCTGACAGGCATGCACCAATGCTGGGAAACTTACTAGGGATTCTGTTGGGCATTAGCCAATGCTGGGAATCTTACCAGGGATTCTGGTGGGCATGCGCCAAGAAGAGCAGTGCGGAAGTCTTGCACCAGCTGACGACTAGATTCTGGACCAGGATCAAAGCTTTTGGCCTCCCAGTGGTAAAAGCTGTAACCCGGGTCCGTAAATGCGTACCCTGCTTTCCATACGCACCTTGACAGAAACGCATCTCCACCTGCACATTACATTTCCGTTCTTGCCTCTTGCAGTTTTCTAGTTTTTTGCACTTTCATATGTGAATCGGGTACAAAAGAACCAAATGTCATGCTCAGCAGAATGAGAAAAAATTTGAGGTTTTCAGAGGGAAGCCATGGTTGCACATTTGGCTAAAAAGTAAATCTTTGAGCCTAACGTGGTTTGACTCCATGCTGATATTGGTAACCTCAAGTGGTTGCATCTATACTTCTGACCAAGCACTCATCTTCAAAGACATCTGCCATGACTTAATCTACTGTAAATTGTGTTGTGGACCAATATCGCTAGCCAAATGCTGTACGCCACAGCATGTGACTAAAAGTTTGATGGCTAGAAGAAATTTTAGCTGCAGGTGCTCCTCTGTGCTGTTGCATCTTTTTCAAATCTGAAAGCAACAGCTTGCTCTGGAACTGACATTTGTGAGGTGATACAAGATTTACCTGCCTGCAGATATGGTGTTGGGCAGATCAACGCAGGGCAGGGCAGGGAGGGGCAGGGCAGGGCAGGGAGGGGCAGGGCAGGGCAGGGCAGGGCAGGGCAGGGCAGGGCAGGGCAGGGCAGGGCAGGGCAGGGCAGAACAGGGCAGGGAGGGGGCAGGACAGGGCAGGGCAGAGCAGACTCACCAGTGCCAGTCATGGTAGCCATGCAGTCCTCCATGAACTTGAGGGGCAGCCTTTGCATCAAACCTATGCTGAATATAGCCCCAGCTCCGCCGTGTATACTGCAGCCACCATTAGAGACATGGATAAACACTTAGTCCTACTTTTCTGACCAAGATGCTGACAAGCCCAGCACATCTGTACGTCCTAGCTGGTTGGCTAGGGATGTAATTCCTCCTCTTCCTTCCCCCACTCAGCATGAGGTTTGATGAAGAATAGGGATTAGGATTTAGAGTTTGCAAAGTAGAGACATCTGTAGTCTATCACACTCAACAAGGGCAAGGTCATGACTAGACAAGGGCAAGGTCATGACCAAACAAGGGCAAGGTCATGACTAAATGAGGGCAGGGTCATGACTACTTTCAGCAAATCTTGGTGCACTGGGGCCTACATAGATATGGAATGATGCTGTGCCTTCACGACTCAACAAGTGTTGAAAGGCTTTTTTTTGACAGTTTAGCCTAAACCTTTGATAAAGGCATGCATGGCGCACTCCAAGGTGGTTTCCACATCACGACAGCACTGACAAGAAAAAAGGAAGAATGGAAGGAGTGAGTGAGTCAGTGAGTGAACAAATGAGTGAATATATGAATGACAGCTGAGCATGTCATCCTCACCTGTATGCTCGATGTGGGTGCACGGGCATGTTGCAGGACTCATCAAAGAATCCTCGCGCATCATGTCTGCAGATGTGCTCTGCAGTGCAAGGACAGGCCGGCAGGCCAACAAAGGGCTGGTAGCCATCAGCCCTAAGGGACCGGTCTTTGTCTTCTTGCGTCCAGTGGCAGGGTAGGCAGCGGGGGGCCCTCTCGTGGGGGTGGAAATGATTCTCAGAATCTGGCTCATCTGCCCACCAATAATGATCTGCGGTCACATGCCAATTTGTGCATTGCAGATTCAGGAAGGGGGAATGAAGTGGGAAGGGGGGGGGGAGGGCGCTAGAAGAGGGCAGGGGTTGGGAAGCGTGAGGGGGGGGGCATAGAAGAGAGGCTGGGAAGCAGACAGCCTCAAGGTTTATTGTTAGACAATCTAACATGAAAGAGACAATCCTTTGTATCTAGCTCATCTGCCCAACAGCGATGATCTTTAGTCACAAGCCATGTTTGCAACATGACCTCGTGGTCAAGTTCCAAAGAGTAAAAGGCCGATGGAAACAAGGGTGTCTTAGGTTGTCCCTGTCAGAGAAGTCATTGAATCTGGCTCATCTGCCCAGCTGTCATCATATATGATTGCGCACTAGCAATAGTCACAAAACTGCTGCCAAGCTGTGTTGCTACATGCGACGATGTTGTGTGTTGTATGCAAGTGTGCAGCAACAAAGCAAAATGTGGAATTTGACTTGACATGCAATCACATGGCGCACAGCCTGTGCTGTTCATCCACAACGACCAGCATGTGAATGGCTGATGCAATTCTGCAACTTAGGGTACTTGCTGACCCATACCTGTGATGATGTAGGGCAGGCTGGGGTCAAAGTCTTGTAGCAGCTCACTGACAGAGTCGATGAAGAAGAGGGTGTCGTCGCCACCATACAGCAACCAACTGTACTGTCCCTCATATGCCTGCACATTGCAAAGACATACATTCCTTCATTCATTTGTTTGATTGTTCACTCAATCATTCATTTGCTTGTTCTTTATAGCTCAATCGTTTGTACTTAGCCAGATCGTCATTCATTCATTGATTCATCCATCCACCCATCCATCCATCCATCCATCCATCCATCCATCTGTCCACCCATCCGTCCATCCATGCATGCACCCATCCACCCATCCATCCATACATACACACATCCATTCATTACTCATTCACTGGTTCATTCAACACCTGATTCTAGAGGAAGACATGTGTTGAATGAATCAATGCATGATTGGATGAATGGATGTGGATGTGGATGTATGAATGGATGGAATCAGATACACAGCATCACAGCTGAATGCTTTTCCACAGATCTGCACAGTGCCCGTTGTTCAGGGCAGCTAGGGAAACGTTTTGCCAAAGTCTGAAGTGAAGTTGCCTTTCCCTGTGGTTGTAGTTAAGAAGATGTCAGATCTGTCATTGACGATTACATCATGAAGTCTGAACCACAATAGATCTGAAAGATCATGCTGACATCAAAGCAGAGAACCTGAAGAGGCTCTGAGGATCACCCAAACCTGACAAATATACAAAATGATTTAGAGTATACATATATTGAAACATTAAAATATGCAAAGGAAAAAACCATACAAATCAAATATGACAGCATACACAATTATCATCTTGCAAGCAAAGCAATGCTATGTGAATCAGCATTGCATGCTGTTGTATGGAATATTTTGAAGCTGGTTGACATTTATATGCATTTCGAAGCTGGTTGACAAACATAAACGTCAAGACCCTACAGTGTCAACTGCTACATTTGCCAATCAGCTTCAGAACACCACAGCAACAGCATGCAATGCTGATCGCCAAAACTTCCATTCTTTGCAAAATGAGGTTGCTACATACTTTGCATTCCATTCAGACAAATGACAATGTACTCAGGCTTCTGGATGACTACAACTTTTGGCAAGACAGTTGCAAGGTTGTGTCCATGTAGATAAGTATCTAAGAGTACTGCTTGTCACAGAAAAGCGACGCTTGATGCTCAATGCAAAGGAGCAAATGAGGAGGAACACGCATGGAAAAAGCTTGTGGCACAAGCAATGCTTGATGCTCAGTGCAAAGATGTGCATACAACACTTGATCCTTGCTTATACTGTGATGCACAGTATCACAGGTGCTTAGGTCGTGACGCACAGTATTCCATGAAAACTTACGCAATGATACATTGTGCACACATGTGCACATGATTTCATGGTAGCTTAGATGAGATTACTGACCTCATGAGCAAGGAAAGGGGTTAAAGCTGCTCTAGTGTCACCAGCATGTAACCCCTTCAGAGGCCAATCATCAGGGTAGTAACCCCAGATCTCTGTTGACCCCGTGAGATTAGGGTGGGTCGCAGCGAGGGCTGACTCATTCAGGGCCACAAAGGTTCGTATGTCCTGTACATACACAAAGCTGCTGAGCTACCAGGTTGTAACATCTTCAAAATTTCAACAAAATTCATCAAAATGCAACAAAATTCTTTGTACATCAGTTCCAGTCCAGCTGAGCAGCCAGGCTGTCACATCTGTGAAAACGACGTTCTGCGACAGCAGTTCAAATCCAGCTGTATTGTACACTGTTTGGAATGCTTTGCTGGGGTTTGCTGGGGTTTGGTTGGGTTTGCTAGGGTCTGCTATGGTCTGCTACAGTCAACATGACAGTTGACAAATGCTACATGCAAAAGCAATGATCCTTTTGAGAGTTCAGCAAATGCATGATTGCACAATTGCAGATGGTCCATGCAAGCCATGGTCAGCAAATGAAAGTCACTGGGAAAACGGCTCATCAAAGAAACAGCCAAACCAATACAGGGCTCCACTCTCTGTAAAGATAAATTGCAGGGATTGTACACCACAGGAACTAAACAACAGACACTTCCTAAACATGATTGATCCGCAACATGCAAGCTGGTTGAAATACGTGTTTGCGTTGGTCCAGGTGGCATGTGCAAAGAGTCATCTTTGATTTTGCGACCCTTAATTGGGGAAAGCTTGATTTTGAGATGAATGAGTCGTGATGACAAACCTTGCGCCAGGATCGCGTTCCCTCCACCAAGTGGAGATGACTACGATCGGATGGCATAGCTACAACCATATGGTCCTTGGTTGCGTTCTGTTTGAACCTGTGCCAAGCAGACCAAAAACTGTGTGTCTGTCTGCGACTTTGTGCACGCCAGACACAGAAAGCGCAATGCCCATGATATGTGCAGCAGGACCTCATACAGGGGGATGCTCAGGACTGTACAAACCTGACCTTAGGAGAAGACAGCTGTTTACTGCATGAGCAAATGAATATGTGCATGTGACAGTAGACATGATCGACAGCAGCGCCTCATGCTTGTTGAAATGTAATCAGGTTTATGATTGACACAGAGTGCATACAGATGCAGACAGATGGACAAGTGGCTGCTGGGGTTGCTCCCATCCCAGCAGGATAAAGCAGTCTGCTGGAGAGTCTGCCAACGACTTGCAACTACTCACTGCTATACACAGGTGGCTGGTGCATCAGGTAACAGATGCACAGACACACAGACAGGCAACACTGTTTGAAACGGCGACTCACTTTCCATCAGGGCGAAACAGTCTGCTGCTAGCTGCTATCATGCCCTGCAACTGTTCGTTGCTGTCAAAGCTGGCCGGCTCGATGATTGCCAGCAAGGCAGGATTATTTGGCCCATCCAAGTCTTCAGGGAAATCCAAGATGTCCAGCATGGCCTTGGCTAGATCAGGTGCTTTTGCCTCTTCTTCTTCTTCGTCTGTCTGTGCGTCTGTCTGTGAGGTTGTCGTGGAAGAAGACAAAGAGGAGCTGAGTTTGGAGGTGATGTTGGTGGTGAGGCTGAGGGCTGAGGTGTGAGCTTGAGTAGCTGACTCTGAAGAAGCTGAGCTGGGAGGGGAAGCTGTGGGAACAGATTTAGTGCCAACGTCCTGCAATGAACACAATTTTGATGTGGTTGGTAGGGTTTAGAGTTCGCACCAGTGTAAGCCCCTGTCCGCCCAATGTTGTGCATCATATCAACTGATTTGAAGCATGAGCAAATGCAGATAGCATGACACAGAGGCATGCATGGGGACACAGTGGCCACATGATTTGTGCATACTGGTCGATTCTGCCTGCATAATGAAAAGCACACCAGGCATGCATGCATGCACAAGATTAGCATGAGCACCTTACATGCCTCACAGATAGAGACTGCATGCATCTCATTGCCATCACAGCACAGGTAGCATCATGGGGAGAAAGAAGCTTGGGAGGGGGATGGGGGATGGGTGGGGGGCGGGTGGCAGGGGGAGGGGGGTTTGAGCGTGCTGTACAGGCAGGGCATGGTGTGACATTTACATGCACGCCTTGTACACTAATAGTGCAAGACCCGCCATGACTCACCGCAGATGATGCGCTCCACACAACAGTAAAGAGGAAAACCAGCACAGGAGCCAGAAGGATCAATCTGCCATGCTTCTGTCTCCATAATTGCAGTATCCTTCGGCGTGTCGTCTGCCAGAGCCACTGTGTGTCCCTGTTGACGTGATGTATCTTCATCAGGTGCTGTCAGCCCTGTACATGTGCATGCATGCATGCATATGAGATCACTTGATATGCTTACTTGGGTTCATCCTTCAATGTGGTAAATAATGATTGATGCTCATGAGCTGAGGACGTTCACGCAGACAACCAATTTACTTCAATGCAAAAGAACATTCATTTGCAATATCTGATGGTGCAACTGATCACAGACGGTGGTGTGTGCAGACAGGTTGCATGGCAGGTGCATCCAGTCTTAGCAGCTGTATAGTCCACACAAATCGGCTGTTTTTCTCCCGCCGGATTGCGAGTGCAGGCTATCAGTTAATCTGGCAGACTTTGTGCGTTCTCTTACCTGACACAGCTGCGCCGGTCGCAAGTGACAGGCCAGCCTTGCTATGTACCCAAATATGCGGACGTGTGGTCGACCAGCTAACAGAGCCGGCACAGTTGGCTAACTATGCTGAGCGTGAGCCCAGCTGCTCAAAAGCTGTATCAGCTTGCGGAAGCGGTCGTCAGACCGTTTTCGCTCCGTCCAAGAGATGTGTTAGGTAGCCGTTTACGTCGGTCAGCACGCTTCGCGCGATCGAGAGAAGTCAGGAGCGCTTGCATAAGCTGAAAGGGAACAACGGGCGCAGAAGCAAGAACTTTACACGCATACCTCGATCAGCCAGGGTAGCGTTGTCAGCGAAGCCATGCAAAGTGCGCTATGACGTGACACACGCTTTGTCACGCTGGGAACCCGTAAATGTACGAAGTCCGTTCGCATAGACGCCGTGCTGTGCTTTGCTCAGAATCCCGCCCAGCAGTATTGTCATCTCACATAGACATACCAAACATAATTTAGTTTCACAATGGAGTGCCAACCTTTGTGTGCACGGCCCATGATACTGAATAAGATGCAATCGCTTCATTACACAGCGCGACATTAGATAGCAGCTTAAGCTTTCTGCAGCTGAGCATCTCAGCTTCTAACTAACAAGGTGTTTGCACTTCGTTTGTGCATCTCAGCACCGGAAGGTTTGTTTGGACACAGCACGGGCAGCATCATGTTCCATGTTCATACATTGACTAACCTGTAAACTAGGAAAAGCCATGCCCACAAAGCTAAAAGAACAGCCATTCTGTCACATCGCCAGTCTCAGCAGGTGCTGGTGCAGGGGCAGCCTTCTGCCTGGTGGCAGCAGCAGCATGCTGTGCTGGGATAGGAGGCATCTGTTCAAAGCCAGGGCCGGCAGACTGCCTCTGCTGTGACTGACTCTGACCATTCTGCTGACCTGAGCTTGTGTTCTGCTGCTGCTGGATCCAGCTGAACCCTGGAGCGCTCCTGTCAGAATTTGTTGCCCAGAGCTCTTTGTTCCAGTCACCAGCTTTTGGCATTGGCTGAGCCTGGCTCTGACTTTGGCACTGGCCTCCACGCTGTGCCTGCTTTGGGTCTGGGTGGGCAGCAATGCCGTTGCTGTGCTGGATTGGACCAAAGATGTCACTTGGGAAGCCTGCAGCTGCCTGTGCAGCGTACCCATGTGACTGCCCAGCAGCTGGTCCTGAAGGTGACCTGGAAGCTGCAGCAAAAGAAGGCGACTGTCCATAGCCATAGCCATTGCCTGCATCTGACTGGTAGGCAGAAGAAGAAGAGCCTGCATGGGCATTCGCATTGCTGCTAGGAGGAGGCTGGTGGGGGGCGTTCCTCTGGAAGGGGGGTGGGGGGGCGAGCATGCCCTGAGGTGGGGCCATGGCTGCAAAGCCCTGGGCCTGAGGGGCTGCACGGGGCGGCCTTGAGCCAGAACCCACCATGCTGGGCGGCACGCCCATGGCAGCCAGGGAATCTGAAGTGCGAGCAGATGCCTTGGCAGCTGCGGTCTCATCAAACCTGCAGAACGGGTCTGTCTTGTTTGCATTGGAATTCACGCTAGGTCATGATGACATAAGACGTTGTAATACCTTCAGGCATGGTCTGCAACTGTCGGTGTCACAGGCTTAATGAGACGGTATATTGGGACATGTACTTCATGGACAGCATCTTCATGCTGCTTACAAGCCAAGTGCCTGAATCTCACTTCCATGTCTGCATGAGCATGCATAGTCGTACACAATCACACTGCAAAACAAAACCAGGACAGAGAAACAGGCAGTGCTCAGCTTGAAGACCCGCATCAGTCCACGCATGCAACTTGGCAGACACCATCTGCAAGCCTGTCATCAGTCTCAGTAAGCAACATTGAGTTGCCACAGCTAGGGTCTGTCAAACTCCCAAAATTTGTTCCTTGTACCAAGTCATCATTTAACCCCAAGAGGGCGACGGCGTACCTGTCAGTCTGAGGCCTGCTGTCAGCAAAAGGCGTTCTGCTGCTGCTGGACTGTGGCCCCTGCTCCCATGCACGGATCCTCCCAGGGTTTGTGTCAGATGAGCCATCATCTTCAGAGGGACCAATCTTCGCCTGTTGTGCAGCCATGGCTTGGTAGGCCTCATACCTCAGCTGGTTCTGGTCTGTCTCCAGGTCAAGGCTAGCCACATCTGGGAAGCCATCTGCATCCACCTTGACGGCTTTGCCAGTTCTGTCCACCTGCGTAGTGACAGAGATCTTTGCCTGCCCTGTCCACCTGCCTTGTGGATATGCATGAGAGAGCCATTGATGGCTTTGCCTGCCCTGTCCACCTGCCTAGTAGACATGCATGAGGGGCCCATTGCCTGCCGTGTCCACTTTCGTGGACATGCATGAGTGAGACATGCATAAGTGAGACATCCATTGATGAAGTGCATTTAACCAAGGCTTGGTAGATCTCATAGTGCAGCTAATCTTGGTCTGTTCAAAAGTTGAGCCTAGCCAGGTCTAAACCATCAGCAAAGCTGATGAGTTGTCACAGAGAAGGGCAAACAGCTGTTCATACCTGCAAAGCTGCTTCTTCTTGCCAGGGGGTGTGGGGGGTCCCCGCCACAGAGGTGGAGGCCTCAGAGCGGGGGGTCCATCCTCCACTGCTTGAGGCTGCAGACTCCACCGCCTGGACTTGCTGCAGTTGCGCAGAGCAGTGTCAAACAAGCAACCAAACAGCAACAGTTTTGATGTGAAAAACCAAAGTTATTTGTGCTGAATAAGTTGATCAAATTGATAACCGTATACTACTTGCTGCTGCAATAAGTACATGCATGCGTTCATTCATTCATTCATTAAGCACATGTGCTCCCTAGGGTCAGGTGCATACAGTCCTGAGTCAGTTCATGTATGAGGTCCTGTTCTGGCAGTCAGCGTACCAACAACAAGGTGTGTTGATGTGTTGCTAATCAAGCCAGACAACTGCCCCTCAAGGCCTGTAGCCTCCCGCATGCATGCATTTAGTCCTGTTGAAGGCCGAAGAAGTCCTGGTCATAGTCGCAAAGGTTGGCGTGATTACAACCAGGACGATTTCTGCCTTCAACACGACTAAATGCATGCACACGACTAAATGCATGCATGCGGGAGGCTACAGGCCTTGAGGTTTGCCACCGCGCTGCCCAATGCTGCAAAGTGCTTCATTCGGACATTGCCAAGTGAGAGATGCACAGCATGCATGCATCAACTGCAAGTGCAAGCCTTGCTGGAAGTCAGCTTGGATGCTTTGGCTGCACTCCCAGTGTGAGCACGAAGGCAGGGAAAGGCAGCTGTATGGAGCAATTCTAAATGATATCTTTTTTGTCAGTGTGTTGCTTGTAAATTCTTGAACTTACAACAGATTCCAAGGTTTTCTGTTTCCTGAGCATGATCTCAAGCCAACCTCATGGATGAGTTCATTTTGCTTTTCTATGCTTTGACCCACTGATGCAGTCATGACTTGATATTTCTCGCATTGAATAGCAGACTGTGACTGATAGCCCACATGGGAATAGTAACAACAGTGATATTACTTAGAATGCGGGCGTAGCCAACAGGCATCAGGTGTGTTTGATGCAAGTCAGCTCCCCTCCAGACAGGCTTGTTCTGCGCAATGTATACATGGAGCATGAGAGCAGGGCCAACCTCATGGAAGTTACAACACATTCTAGAAAAGCATGACGCAAAATTGTTTTTGATTCGAAAAAAGCCTTTTATCTTCTGAATTTCTCATGGGATGCATTTTTGGCAGCAGGGCCAACCTCATGGAAGATGGCGTTCACGTCACCCTTGTGCTGCTTGATCTGCTCTTCCAGGTAGGGCAGGCTCCAGTTGCTGTCATGGGCCATGGAGATGGCGCTGGCGATTTCGCCCTGAACATCCACCTCCAGTGCCTGGGCGGGCCTGTTCCTGTCTGCAACCAACCAAGACACATGGTTTGCAGCATATCAGCTTATGTCAGTGCATCAGCAAGCTTTGTTAGCAGAGTTGTCACAGGCCATACAGGTGGCAATGGTGCCCTGCACATCCACCTCCAGCTGGCCTGTTCCTGTCTGCAACCAATCAAGAAACATGGATCACGTTATGGTACATCAGCCCATGTCTATTGTTTCAAGAAGGTTCACTAGCAAAGCTGCCACAGGCCATAGGGATGGCCGTGGGCTGTCTTGCCTTGCACACCCACCTCCAGCGCCTGAGCTGGCCGATTTCAATCTGCAACCGCAACTAAGAAACATAAACTCCAGAATTGCCAAAATCAAAAACATGTCCCCAAGAATGCACTGTTTTGCAGAGCCTGGTGAGAAGCCTGAGTCACACAGGTTTGTTTGCAATGTATCAGCCCATGTCAGTTGTATCAGCAAGCTCCAAGAGCAACTCTGTCACAGGCCACAGCGATGGCGCTGGTTGTCCAGCCTTGCACGCCCACATGCAAGGCCCTGAGCTACCTTCCTTCTGTGTACAGACACCCAGAACATGATTCAACTGTGAGATTGTAGTGCCAAATTGTTCAAAAATGTACAGAAAAGCTACAGAGGTGGCTGCTGCTGTCTTGCCTTGCACAGAGCATGAGCTGAATTTTTCCAAGTCTGCAACTCGGCAGATATGCCTATCATTCATGGCATGTCAGGAAGCTTCTTATGCAAGAGTTTGATGACACTTCATGGCAGTAGCATACGGCATCTGCCCTGCACATCCACCTACATAGTCTCAGTTGGCCTGTTCCAGTCTGCAACTTGGCAGTTATACACATTGGTCTTTTCAGGTCAGGAAGCTTCTGGTTCAAAGGCTTGATGACAAGTCATCGCAATGGCGTCAGCAGCTTTGCCCTGAACACCCACCTTCACAGCCTGAGCTGGCCCCAACTGTGAAAATCACAAAGACACCAATTTACTATATGTATCAGCAATCGCTGCAGTAGGGACCTGAAATGACAAAAGGGCTATGTTACAAACTGTGCATGTCCAGTGGCTGAGCTGGCTGACTCAGAGTACCTGACTCAGAGTCCTGCATGAGCAGTCTTTGTGCCCCCTCTGTGAGCCAGAAGAAACAACTTATCAACCTTGCAACAGCAGTGTGTTTGCCCTCTGGCTCCAAAATTCACATCATCCCCATTGCAGGCTTTGTGACAGGGCCTGACCAGGTACGCACATACAGATCAGCCCACTGTATGCACAGACAGATCAGTGCACAGTATACACAGACAGATCAGTGCACAGTATACACAGACAGATCAGCTCACAGTACGCACAGACAGACCAGCTTCCAATATGCACACACACACACATCAGCTCACAGTAGGCACAGACAGATCAGCTGGGAGTCTCACATTGCATGATCATCTCAACTGCAGCATCCGGCTCTCCTCCCATCATCCTAGCAGCATCCCTATGTCCCCTGAAGCCCATCTCTGTGAGACGTGCCGTGCACAGGTCCAGCTTCCTGTTCTTCAGGTGCTGGATTGAGGCTGTGCTGAGACTGGCTGTGGCCAGATTGATTCTGGGCGCCTTCTGTGCTGCTGACTTGCCCCTACACAAGGCGACGCACACACACTGAGAATGCTATTGCAAGAGTGAGATATATAGCCAAGGTCCAGCTTCCTGTTTGTTATGTGCTGGATGGAGGCTGTGTTGAGCTGGCTGTGACATCAAAATTCTTTGGTGCAAACTTTTGCTGACTTGCCCCTACAAACATCATGCACATGATTGTGGATGTTGGTGTCCACTCACAGTGTGATACTGTTGAATGTGGATCTGATCAAAGCCAGGACAAGTTTATAACTTCGTGCACCACCATTTGTTGGGCCAAGTTGAGATGCTGATTCAGAGATGGCTGTGGGACAACTATGCCATGGCGCTCTGGTGTGTCACTTTTGTGCAAAACATAGCTGTGCAATACTGGTGCAGGCAATATGTGTGCTCTGAGTGAGTGCAATATGTAGCTTTGGGTGATCAAACAATGAGGCAATGCCGAGGCCATATGTGGTCTGGCGTGCAGCAAACTTTGCCACTTCATAAGCAAGCAACTCTGCCCTTCACTTGCAGTGTTGGGAGATCTTGTCAGGTGTTCCCTACGACCAATGGGAGTGCACTTCACAAGTGCGTCATGACAGTGCATCCCACTGGCGCATTTCGCTAGTAATCATGTCAATGCATCCCATTAGTAATCAGGAAAGTGCATCCCACTAGTTGCATCATGTCGGTGCATCCCACTAGGGCACAACTAAATAAGCACTGTGCTCTTTGCTTTCCTGTTGCACCGTGCGACGGGGTAACAGACTGCATCTGAATGGACTGCCTACTCTTTTTCCATGCGCCGTTCATCCAGCATGTCCTGCCCATGCGCGTACTCGCAGCCCACAATTGTGCAGTGGCCCTTTTCCTCAAACTCCACGCACAGCTTGTAGAAGGCAGTTGACTTCCTGGCCTTCTTGCCGCCTCGGTTCCCCCTGCGTCTGCCTGTCTCTGATTGTGCCGGCATCTTGTTGAGCTGCACTGACATGGGCACTGAGTCCATGGCCTCCCTGGGGTGGAAGGAAGCCTGGTGCCCAGAGGCAGGGCTGCCCCTGCAAGAACCATCGTCCTCATCATGACACATCTATATATATTTATTTATACGTTTTTTTTGGAACTTTATTTTATTATTATACAAGTTCACAATGTTACAGTTATATATGTTGTCATGTTGCTGGGCTGCCCCTGGAAGAAACACCATCTTCATCATGACATGTGTTCATCTTTTTTTTAATTAGCTAAATTTGTATTCATTTGCATAGTAGGTGAACATTGATGAATATAGAAGTGTAAAATCATCGTAAATCTACGTTGTAATTGTTTAGGTATACCTTACTGCGGGATGTTGTCATGGTGCTGGGCTGCCCCTGCCAGAGACACCGTAGTCATAGTGACACAATTGATGACCTTCACTTTACATCATTTTCACATCATGACTTTTTTGTGTATACCATATCCTTCCTTTACACCCGTCAAGGTACAGCAGAATCATTATCTTGCAGCTAATTGCTGCTTCAGGCATGGGTGCTCATAGCTATACACCATTTGAAGTACTCCAAGAGAGAAAGGAGCAAGAAGAAGAAGATGAAGACCATGTTTGTGACAGAAGAAGATGAGGGATAGCTAGCACATGAAGTGAAGGTACAGCAGAATCATGCCTTGTGCAGCTGCCTGCCGCTCCAGGCATGGGGTGCTCACAGGTGTATTCCATTTTAGGCACACCAAAGGGAGTAACGAAAAAGAACAACAAGACTACTAGTGACAGAAGATGATGAGAGGATGCCAGCCAGGGATTACCTGGCCATCATGACCAAACGTCGCAGGGGTGTCTACGATGTTTGATCATGATGACCATGTAAAGTCCCTGGCTGGCATGTCAGCTGCCCCTCATCTTCTTCTGTCACAAGTAGTCTCTTGGGCAGCTGGCATGTGAAATGAGATTACAGCAGGATCATTCATTGTGCTGCTACCTGTCACTAGTAGGCTTCAGGCCTAAAAGAACACACCAAGAGAGACAGGATCAAGAAAAAGGATTCCTAGTGACAGATGAGGGAGTGCTGGCATGTTGAATGAAGGTACAGCAGAGTGTAGCTACCTGCTGCTGAAGGCATGGGTGCCATCGGCCTGCCGCCCTTTCTGCTTGCCAGTCCTGACACTGCTGGGCTTCCTGCCTTCAATCTGTTCCCAGTCGCCCTGCTTGTGCTCCCCAGCAGCCAAAGGGAAATCAAATTTGAAGGCCCTGACGTCCAGGTCCTCTGGGCCGTGCGCCCAGTGGCACTTATCGCCCATTGCACACCCTCCCAGCTCCTGTAGCAGTTCCATTGGTGATCACTTGGTGGGGAGTTGGTGAGGGATGGAGGGGGAGGGGGGGGGGAGGGTCAGAGATGTTCATTTGGTGATATTTCATTGCATGTGCATGCTCACTCAGTATGTGCATGGTCAAGCATGCATTTGGCTATGATTCCCTTGCTTTGGTGGCACTTGTTATCCATTGCACACCCTCCTAGCTCCTGTAACACTTCCATGAGTGATTGTCCATTGGTGATTTGTTGATCATCCACTGGTGATATTCTGTTGGAGATGCTCCAACACATACTCCAGCACACTCGCTTTGTGTATAGTCATGCATGCGACTATCATTCCCTTGCTCCACTGGGGCTTGTTATGCATTGCACACCCTCCCAGATCCTGTAGCAGTTCCACTGGTGATGTTCTGTTGATGATGTCCCAATGGTGATGTTCCATTGATGATGTTCCATTGGTGATGTTCCATTGCATGCCATGCTCACTCAGTATGTTCATGGTCAAGCAGGCGATTGGCTGTCATTTTTTGCTCCACTGGCACTCGTCATCCCTTGCATACTCTGCCAGCTCCTGTAGCAGTTCTATTGGTCATGTTCAACTGCATGTCCATGCACACTGAATTTGTGTGTGGTCAAGTACGCATTCAGCTGTCATGTACACGCTCCACTGGCACATATCATGCATTGTAAACCTGCTGACACCTGACTCAACACAATTATCAGTCAAGCCACGGTCAGCACTTGATAGGCTGGTACATGGGCAGGGTTGCTTGCTGCCTGCTGAGAACAAAAGGAAAAGATGCCCAACAAATGTGCCTTGAATCCCTGAAGGTAAAACCATGTACAAGATAAAAAGACTGCTTGCCATTTCACCGCCACAAGGAGTTTGTATAACATGTGCCGCCAGTGGCACTTGCCACCCCTCACCTATGAACATTTCCTTCATGCATTCATGCCCTTCTGGACAGTTGTGCAGGATCCTGTTGATAAGCATTCAAGCATGTATGGCAATGTACGGTCACACTCACAACTTTTTGTTGGTAATATAGTATACTGTCATGTGATTATGTGGGTGAACTCAGGGGCCAGCTGGACGAGCTCAGCTGCAGGCTGGGGTTTGGGCAGTGCACCCCCCCTCCCCCCTGCGCCAGGGGGCCTGCTGGAGCCTGATGGTGCACAGCAAAAGACAATACCAAACAGAGCAAACAGTGCCAAATGCAGTGGCTACAAAGCAGAGAAGTCACCTTCCAGATCGGACAGTAGACTGTCTTCCTGTCCATGTGCTTGCGCCTGTCAGCTTCTGAATGGTAGTAGTGGCATTTCCACGGAGCATCGCACTTTGGGCGCTTGCATCGCTGCGTCTTGTAGTTGGGCTGTAGCTCATGGTAATGCGTTGCTGAGCACACCCTGCAGTGCACGTACTCATCTTTTTGTTTATTGTCTCAGTCTGTCTTTCTTTCATTCATGCATTCCATTCACTCATTCATTCATTCATTCCTTCCTTCCTTCAATCATTTATTTTTTCAGGCATTCATTCATTCTTCCATTGTTATGTGTCCTTTCTGAGGGTAACTCAGTGTCCTCAGTGACCTGCAAAGTACTGTACTGCAACCTTGCTGGCAAGCACAACCAGAATGGTTGCTTGTGTGCAAGCACCATGTTGCAGTCGTGGCATGCAGATGTTGTCTCAGGTCTCGTGGAGTACAGCGATGATCGCAGCAGTTGGAGGGGGCTTGCAGTAGTATCTCCACCAAGGCTGAGATACATTGGACACACCATTGCATGCTTGGCAGCAGCATCAACAAATACCTGGGCGCAGCTAGTCCAAAAGCATATGCATGGCAGTTATCACTTCCGCATACACTTAGAGCGTCATCATTCACCGTCCCAGCTAGATGTTGCACCAAGCAAGCTTATGGCAGCTGGCACATAAGCTTGCTTGCTGCAGCATCTGTATGGGGCGTGGGATGTTGTCTGCTTTAGGTGTACAGGGAAGTGATCCAGGCTTCACTGGAAAGTGAGGCTATGCAGATGCTGACAAGCATACTTCATCACGACCCAGCGCAGCAAGCTGTGACTGATTTGCATGGGGACCTGGCAGATGAGCACTTGTGCACAAGTGCCATGCACTTGTTGAAATCAGAGTGCACCAGCACGGCATGAAAAAGAAGGACCTTTCGCTTTCCTCACCTGACTCCACGTATACCGTAGGCAAACTCACAATCACAGCAGCATGGCATGGCAGAAGGGCAGTTCACCTATCTCACCTGACTGCATTACGTGATTGTCAAAACTGTCGTATCAGTAGGCCTTACAGGGATGCACAAGACAGGCTGCTCTGGAGAGACAAGCTTTGTCCTGCGCATACCTAGCTCATCATGAGCTGGAAAGCGTTGTGTCATTATTATTATTTATTATTACTATTACTATTACTATTACTAGTACTACTCCTACTATTATTATTACTATTATTGTTATTATTATTATTATTACTATTATTGTTATTGTTACCTGACTGCATCTACGCTATGAGCAAACTCAACGAATCATGGTGCAGCAGTACAGCATCACAGAAGGGCACTTTGTTTCCTTCACCTGACTTCATCAACGCCGTGAGCAAACTCACAACCAAAGTCCCAGCTGCATGCACCCCGGCGGTACCAGTTCTCACACAAGGCAAAACGGTAGGTCTCTGCCTGCTTCTCATGCAGGACGGCAGCTTCTGCACGCAGCTCAGCCCTATTGTGCGCCCCACCACACGCCAAGCCTGCATTGCACACATACCACACTTGTGAAAGAAAGGGACTAAGTGATGATGAAAACATGTTTTGGAGCATGCCAGGACCTTTTTTGCGCGAAATAAATTCAAATATATCACAGAAAGAACAAGATATAATTCAGTCTGTGATGTTTATGTGGTGCATGCTTGGCATGTGCCACAGATGCTTGAATGCAAATCAAAAATAACTTAGACAAGAAGTGAAATTGGAGCAGAACTTGAAATACATCAATGACAAGCAAGGGCCATGCAGTTTTGCCCGGCAACACACTTGCAGCATCTCAATGCCTGCCATGTACATGGTCATATGGTTTTAGGGTCCACGCTTGGGAAACAACCCTTTGCCACTGGATGTGCACCACAGCTGCGTCAAAAGGCTTTGCATGCCTGTCAATCAGCTTTTGGGGCTAGACTGACAAGGTTGAGTAGCCCTTATCACATGCACACTGCTGTAGAACAAGCAAGAAGAGGGAGCAGCACCTATTGCACACGTGCCACCCCGTACAAGTGATTGGCAGAACTCTATGTGGTACTCCTCATCCAGGACATCTGACTGTATGAGGACAGACACGCGCAGCTCCTCTGCAGAGTGGGCATGCTGGCACTTCACACCATGTGGACAATACCCTGCAAGCAGTCTCCTTGTTTTAAGCAGAGCATGGTTGAGTCTGACACACAGAGCTTGATTGGCTCTAACAAGCAATGCACACTTTGGACAGAATCCTGCTAGAAGTCCTGTTGTCTCAAGCAGAGCTTGGTAGGTTCCAACACACAGAGCTTTTGGGCTTCCAATATGCAGAGCAAGACTGATTGTGACATGCAGAACTTGAGGTGATATTAACATGCACAGCTTGATTGATTTTAAAATGCACAAGTGAGAGGTTTGACATGACCGTGGGGTGAGCTAAGACCAAGTGTACAATGTTGCCTCAGGGAAGTGTGGCAGCCAGGCCTTAGCAGCGTCATAAGGAATCAATGATATATAGGCAGGTGTAGAAGGGAACAACCCACTGATCTGACCTCACTCAAAACATCAAAAGACATACAAAGATATCAAGTGATCTCTGTAAATGTATAGCTGTGGTTGGTGTGTCAAGCAATCTATACATCAAATTGACAACGGTAACAAGTCACTGCAACAAAGGCATGTGGCTGACATCTGGGTCATGCACGCAGCCACTTTAGCACCAGGAGCAGTCTGGGCGCCTCTCACAAGCATTACACAAATACTGCATAAATAAATGTCATGTTTTATAAAAATATAACTAACATTTGGACAGGATGTATGAGACAAACTGTCTCAGTGGCGTGCTGCATGAGTGGGCAAGCGCTACCCAATCAGTTGGACAGCTTGTGCAGACATCTGTTGACAGGAGAAGAGTGACAGCCAAAGCGTCAGCATCGCAATGTCACATGCAGACCAAGCACAGAGTGCATTTACCGTTGCTTGCCGTGTTGGCACAGAAATTGGTTTTGAAGTCCGGCTGGATGGTGCCCCTCTCTATCCCAGCATCTATCCGCAGCTGCTGCAGAGTATGTGCAAACTTGCAGTGCCTGCCCCGAGGGCAGCTGCCCTTGTCAAAGAAGTCATTGCACCAGCTTGTGTTGAAGTCATCTGGCAGGTGTCCCTACACCCAGTGTGGCACACAGTTTGGCTTGCTGGAATAATTGTATGTATTTCAAGGTATGACGTACTGCGTATCATGAGATTTGCATCCTGACACCATTATGAAGAATGCCACGCAAAGATGTGTCTTGCTTGAGCAGCTTGGGCAGCACTCCAATATGCGCTGTCAATTGATGAGCCTCCTTGAACCCCTGATGCTTTCAGAAAGTCTGCCAAACTGGATGAACTTGCATTGTTGACATGTTTTGTTGCTTCTGATCTGACACAAATGCTTCAAATGCTGCTGCTGTGCTCAGTGATGCGTTTTGAATCAGCAGCAAACAGGTCCGACATCCGTTGACATGCAGTGCCATTGCCATGCAACCATTCCATAGCTAGCCAAACCAGCATGCAAGACAGTTGGGTGCTGTTGGGTGCAGTGGCTGATGAATGCCCAGTCAATGTCTTAGAAAGAAGTGCTTTATGTCATAATCCGCCTTCATCTCGTTTTCGTTTTGATGTTTTTGTGCGTTCAGATACACGTCAGAGCAAACAACAATCTGAGACCGAAGCACTATCTGCCGGCAGCACCTAGAAGAAGAGCATATCAACAGGGGCCAACAAGCCCTCTGCAAGCTGGCCAGATGCTGCCACGACGCTTCAGCATCAAATGCATCGTGCAAGACCTGTGGACTAGCTTTTGCCCATGATTTTCAAAGCCATCATTGCCACATTGCCACACAATTGGGCACAAGACAGACAAGACACACTCCAAACCCTTGTGACGTGGCCACAAACATGATGCAAGCACATGCCTGACATTGCCCATGCCCCCTGTTCAAATTTGGGCTTGACTGCATGCAAGCTGTATGCAAGACAAATATGTGTAATGGCAAAGAAGGTCACTCACCAGCCTGATAGCAGCATCAACCTCCTCAATTGATGGACCAAGATCAGCTTCACTTGCTGGCTGATGGGTTGCCTGACTGGCTTCCTCCTCTTCATCTGCTTCCTCATCCTCATTCACAGTAGCCAGAGAAGCATACCTGCACAGGATACAGCAGGTGTGAAGAAAGTGATGGTGGACAAACTCTTGCAGGCAGTTTGAAGAAAGCCTTGCAGGCTGGAACAAGCCCTTGCAGGCAATTTCAGCAAGCCCTGGCAGGCACTTTGAACAAGCCCTTGCAGGCACTTTGAACAAGCCCTTGCAGGCAATTTCAATGAGCCCTTGCAGGCAGTGTGGACAAGCGCTTGCAGGCGGTTGAACAAGCCCTGGTGGGCAAGCCCTTAGTGACAGCTTGAACAAGCTGGCACAAGGGTGTATTTGCATGCATGATGGAGCCAGCTTGGAGTTCCATCACATCATAGACCTTTGCTTGCAGGCAGTTTGCACAGGCTAGCATATGTAGGCCCATGAATGTTCAGTAGGCTATGAAGACACACGTCATGATGTTGGCTAAGACATACTGAGAAAAGGATGGCAATGATGCATTGATGGTCCTGATTAGTAAAGCTGGGGGTGTCAACCATAGTGTGTACAAACTGTCATGATTTGCACCAGCACATTATGCAATGAAATGCTGCGTAAATTGTATATCACAGGCCCAGTTTTGGCTGGATGGCAGGATTGCAACGGTGATGAAAAGCTTCACAATGAGACCTACACAGAAGACCGATCCTAGTCAGGCTGTGCCAAAAGAGGCAAGACAGGGCAGTGTGCAAGAAGGAGCTTACGGATTTAGGTTCCTGTTGACCTTGACTCTGCTAGGCATGATGGGCAATCCTGCTGAATTGGGATGCCAGACTACATCAGACTTTGCTGCATCATGCACAGCACTGCATTACTCATCCATACATGCATTCAACACGCGTCCTTCCCTAGGGCTAAGTACAACAGAGTAGCACATATGAGTGGTATGACTGATAAGTATGACATCCCTGTTGGAGACCCCTGTTTTGGCAGTCAGCAGACCAGCAACAGCAACACAAAGGTAACATGCCCAAAAAGACATGCACTGTGCTACATTTTTACTTGCTCTCTGAGCTGTCGACGCCAATGACAGGCAGCATTGAGGCTGACAGGCACATGGGTGTGACACACAGTGGTGGAGTACGTAACAGTACATGGCACACCCATCAAGAAACTAAAGAGGAAGCCTTGTGTTGAGATCTTTTTCTGTTCTGTTGTCCAAAATACATTCATCCAACTGTAAGTCACAACAGAGAGCCTGGATGGCTCAGACGTCAGGCTGTCATTGCGTGCTGACAGGCAACGCTAGAGCGTCAGGGCATACACATTGCAATATGCATAGGCACGGCAGTGCTGCCTGTCAGCAGGGTATGGCAACCCAGCGCCCATAACACATACAGGCTCCCACTTGCAAACTGTGTCAAAAAGCAGTGGCAATAGGGAGCTACACCCACCTGGAACATTCAGTTGGGGCTTTTGCTTGATCACAGGAGGAGGCTGACTAGGCGCAGGTGGGCTAGGGGCCTGCGTGACCAAGCCAGGCTGTCAGTGATAACACTAACAACAAAAATAACAACGATTCATGATGAGGTAGGTACGTGCAGGCTGTCAAATATCAGTATGCCGACGTGCCAGCACTGATGGGTGTGCCCTGCATCTGTCTCCCCTGCCCGCACCCCACCTGCACCTGCTTCTTGGTGGGTGTGACCACAGATGATGTCAAAGTTGTGTGTGACTACATTTCAGCACCGAGTATGCATTACTCTGCTGATGGGTGTGCTAGATGGTATCGAGGCACACTCCATGTAAGGTTTTGGCGCAGCCAGTGCATGTGTGAAGCCTAGCCAGACCAGCAGGTAGACAACAGGACTGAGGAAATTGAATGCTGGGTGTTGTCAAGGGTGAAAGTGCCAGGTGTCTGTGATTGCCAAGCAATCAGCATGCACAGACGCATGGTTGGCAAGCACACCAACATCAGGAGCCTAGGGTAGCAGCATCACTGCTTTGCTGAAGGCACTCTGACACAGCATGGCAAGGCTTGTGGACGGACAGCAGCAGATTGAGCAGGTCATGTGGTGACAGCCGCGAGAGATTGACCTCAGCGCCTCCAGGTGCCATGTGAGTCTTTCTGCCTTTGCCTGATGGCTTGGGTGCTGGAACAGGAATTGCTGCTGGTGCAGCAAGTGATGCTTCTAAGGTCTTCTTTCGCTTGGTCTGCATCACTCTGTCTGTGTCTTGCACCCGGCCTGTGCAGCCTTCCCGAGGGCATGGCTGGGCCTTGAGTGCAGCATGTGGTGCATGTGCCAGCTTATTCTGCAAGCAGAAGCATTGCTTGGCAAAGGTCAGGAGTAGATATAGAATGTCAAAGCTCAAAGACCTGTCTATAGTCCTTGGCGGTCCATGCCTGAACTTGTGAGACAGAGGCGTACTGACAGATCAAACACCACGCACATGGAGATTTGCACGTGCTCACCTGTCGCTTCTGTTGCGCTGCACTTTGTGATGTAGCTTTGTTCATGTTTGATTTCAGCAGCATTTCCTCTATGCATCTGTAACACAGCATCACTGATTGAGATCAAGAGGGAAGAAAAAGTTCGCCCTTGTACAACAGAGCTTAGCTGAACGTCAGGCTTGCAGCAGCTTAACTTGACTCAGGGACACAGCTAGATTCTGACAAGCAACAACTTACCCTTGGTGACAGGTGATTTCTTCACCACAGCCTTGCCCATTGCACCGACTGACAATATAGTCGTCCGAGTCCGAAATCTCAAGCTTGCACCTTGTACAGACGACTTTCGACTCCGCACTATCTTGGCCGTCTGCCATGACTTGCGCCATGAGAAGCAGCGAGCAACTGACTCAAGGTATGAGTTGGTTCACAAGGGCTTGATCACACCGCGTAGCAAGTTTCTACTGGTGACCAGGTGTAGCCGTCTCGACTCGAACATGTTGTAGCCGGCGTGCCTGCAACACATTGCTCATCAACGCGTTGCAAGTCGCGCAACTAAGCCAAAGCAGCAGTTTGAAGGATGGTGAAGAAGAAGTCTTCTGAATGACTCAGTGAAAGGAAGAAGAAGCGGCATTAGCGTGTCGGAAGTTTTGTCCCCGTCCGGTCAACTTTGTAACGGACCATCTGTGCCTGTGCACCCTTGTGCCACAAATCGACAAGCCCAACGGCTGCTTTGGTCAGTTCCTCTGGAAGTTGTCTTGCGTTGTTGCATCGCCTGGAAGTTGTCTTGCGTTGTTGCATCGCGCACTGAGTCCTCCCAGCACGACCATTGAAGGGTTTGCTCTACACGTATTCCGGACGGCTGCGGGGACCAATGCGCAGCATCCATACTGTGAACCTTCCAGGACAAGGTCGGTCTAGCATACCAAGCTTGCGGCAGCCGAGGTACGTTTGCTTTGCGGTGGTAGAAAGGGTCTACCGATCGCTTAGTGCAGTGCTTGCTCTGTCACTATTCGTTGAATCATTGGTGCGTGCCTAGCGCTGGGCGGCATTTCACTAGTGCTGACGCGTGTGCAGCTGCACGCTATGTTGCAAAATACGTGTTACGGCCTGCCAAACACCTCAGGCTAACTCTTGCCCAAGCCATCAACGTCACTGCTTACGAAACACGCCACGCTGCAGGCAGCTTGGTGTAAGAAGTCGTGTTCGCCCCCGTACCGTTTCTCAGGCACAAGCTCAGGAGACGAGGAAGTGAGTAATAGGCTGCTCTGATTCTAGCCTCCTGGCCAGTGCTTACTCAGCAGTCTGAAGTGCACAGTCAGCGCACACTGGTCTTGCTTTGCAAATGTAGATGTATTGCAGCACGCAACAAGCAGTTTCAATAGCCCAAATATGCTGATTTGCTCTTTGATCTACATCACAGAAAGTCACTCAAGGAAACTGGTGACATCAGCAAGGACAGCAACAGTAACAGCAAGGGCAAGAACAACGGCAACCCATATGAGGGAGGCAAGGATGATGAGGGCAACCTAGGCGCATGTGACGTCTTTGTTGCCCCCGATGGTGAAGTCACCCAGGTCAGATGCACATGTCTAGCCAGTCATGGTTGCCACAAATAATGTGGCGCATGTCTGTTGATGCAAAGCCCACATGCTCCAGCATACCAGTAACACAAGCGCAGTAACTCAATTTGCACCTGCAGTCATGTGCATTATAGTGAGGTCAACTTTGTATGTCAGATCACCTGGCAGCATCCTAGTAGTGCAAGTTATGTCATTGCTAGCAAACCATGAACTGCATAAATGAACCTGTGCATGAAGTGCATGAAAGAATGAACAAACGAATGAATGAACGAACAAACAAAAGTACGACGGCCGAATGAATGCATGAACAAATGTGTGCGCGAATGAATGAATGCACATGCAGGCCATGTGCTGTGACTACGGCTTCCGGTCGGGTGTGGGCAGGCTGTATCAGGGCAGCACTGGGGAAGTCCCCAAGAACTTCTTTGCTCTGGTACGAACAACATCAGAGTGCGTGTTTGTTCATTGTTCATTCACACACATGTCTATCCCAAGGGTCAGGTACATGCAGCCCTGAGTAGCTGTCATATGAGGTCCTGTTTCAGCAGCCAGCATACCAGGAGTAATGTGTTTGTTACTGTTACTGTACGGTTTTCATACTGATGCAAGCCTCATGGCTGCATGTCTGTTCTGCTGGACTGACCTGGGTCTTGCTTTCACCCATATGTATGTTTCCTATTTGCGTTTCATCCAGGCAACTTTCGCTTTTCTGGTTTTCACTTGTTTGCCCTTTAATTACCATTCTGTTTGGACTAGCCTGTCACACTTGCAAGCAATGAGGACAGCCAGTCACTACACCCTCTCATCTGTTGTATGTCACAGTCCTCATTCATTCGCTCCTTCACTCATTCAGTCTGCATTCATCAAAAATGTCTCTTACCCTAGTGTCAACTTCCATGCTTACTGTGTATACACTGCTGGTGGCATTTTGCATGAGGCTCTGCTGGGGCCGGCTGTGCCCTCAATAGGGGTCCCTCCATTGCTAGGAATTGTGAACAGATGTCAGAACCACTCATTTATGCTATGCCTTTTGGCGTTGTACAGCTGCAGCAGCATCTCATTGACATGAGTCACGTGTTAGTACGCTTGCATGGGACATAGGGCCCATTTGTCCATGTCCTCACCTGATCATTGCCATCTTTTGTGGTGCCGTTTGGTACCGTACAGTTTGGGGTGTAAGAGCCAGTTGTGACTCATCAGACATTTCGGCTTGAAAGCACAGGTGAAAGTGGTGTGCTGACGCCAGGTGTTGATTTCTGGTGCATAATTTTTCAGTTGTGCTATCCTCACCTGCCATGTTGTCGCCATTTGGTATTTTGAAGTCTAAGGTCTAGAGCCAGTTGTGAGATTCATCAGACCTTCTGGCTTGAAAACACAGGCTGATGTGGTGTGCTGTTGCCAGATGATGACAAAGAAACTGGTTCAACGTCAGCAAAAGAAATAAACATGTGGATTCTGGTTCAGGGCGGGGACAACTTTGCTAGGGAATTCAAGCAGCTGCGGCGCTCATTTAGATTCAATGAGTACAAGTCCATCTCAGATGTCAACCCCCCCAGAAACTTTGTGGAACGGGTGAGCTTGGCTTAGCACCACTTGCTTGTCTCAAAAATGTTTTAGCAATGACTGCATGCAATCATCATGACACAACTACTTGTGTTCAGTTTGATAACAGCAAACATAATGGTGATAGTAACGATCATGACACTCACAATGATGACAAAAGCAACACTCATACTACCACTGACAACTCTAGTAGCACCAGTCGTAACTGGAGTGAGATGGCAGTTCTGGGCTGCTTCCTCAGGCGGCTGCTTTTGTGATTGCTGCAAGGCATATACTTTCCTGTTGTTTTCCTTTTCTTTGTTTGCTGCGTACTGATGACGTGGGCGTTGATGATGAGATAAGCATTGGCCATACTGAGCTGGCACACCATTCTGGTGATCACTGACTTCATTGCTTGCTTGAGTTTGCAACCTGACACATTAGTTGTGTACAATGCATGCAGTGCCATGATGTCAGAATTTCGACTGTGCTGTCTTGTTGCATATCTCAAGAACAGTGCTGTACATAAAGTTACAAACTCTGCCAGCCCATATTCATCTGTCAAAGTGGGTGAAATGCAACTTGGCTTGAGCTTTGTCCCATTATGTCAGATAATATAGCGGGAGCAGTACAGCACAGGAGCAAAACCTAGCAAACCCTACATGCCGAATTGGAGCAAACCCTACACGACAAATTTGCGCGAACCCTACATGACACATTGGAGCAAGCATTCTAGCTGGGGGAGTCAGATGCTAACCTGACGCCCAGCTTCTACAAAGGATTGCCACCAAAGTCTCTGTTTTCTGCAGATGTGGGGCTCAGTACAGCATCAGTGGCTGCAAGCCCTAGCAACCCTAGATGAGAGGCTGTAGCAAACGCCCTTACTGGAGGCGTCTCAATTCAAAAGAAGGTCCTTTCAATCCCGAAATGTTTGTTTTAACTCAGAAACGTCCATTCTACAGTGGAAATCCAAACTCAAAAACGCTTGGGGACAGTCAAAACGCAATTCCACATTGGGCAGCTGTTTTAGGTCCGCCTTCACATCAGAATGCTCATTGATTTTTTTCATGTGTGCAGGTATGGGGCTCGGTACAGCACAAGGGGGTGCAAGCCCTGGCAACCCTAGATGAGAAGCTGGAGCAAACCCCCCTATTGGAGGAACTAGACCCTAATGAGATGCCTGATGAGGTCACTGACAGCAACGGCAACATGACTCAAGACTGCTCAGAGGTATGGGTCTGGCTGTAAACCCTAGCACACCTGGCCTGCGACATTCCTCAGCCTTGTTTTGCTTCAGAGCTGAGCCATGCTGTGCTGTCCCCAAATGCCCTTCTCTGCTAATCTCAAGTGCCCTCCTGTTCTGTCCCCAAATGCCCTAGTCTGCGATCCTAGCTGCCCTACCTTGCTATCTTAAAGTGACCTGCTGTGCTGTCCCCAAATATCCTACTCTGCTATCTTTGGTCATCAACTTACTTAACCCCTCCCCCCCCCTTTGTCTACCCGCTGTCCCCAGCCAATCAGACTCTGCCCTGGTTTGTTGGTGCAGTGGCAGCTTCCTGTTGTGTCATATTCCAGTATCTTCAAGGCCCCCAGGGTACACACGACTGCATATGGGCACAAGATTAGACCGCTGCTCTTTAAGTCAGGACGGCTTTGAGGGTATTAGTGCTGAGGAACAAGGACATGACAGCACATGAGCACAAGAATGCTCCTGCTTCTGTGTAGGTCAGGTCTGCTTTGAGGGGGTTAGTGTTGAGGAATGAGGACGTGACAGCATACGAGCACAAGAGGAAAGCAAAGGAAGGGGAGGTCTCGGCGCCCTGGCCGATTCGGTGGACCTACAACTTCCTGTGCTTCTCTCTGGACATACTGTACAAGAACAGACCCATACAAAGGTGAAACCTCTAGACACACTGTGAAAAACCCAACCCATACATAGGTGGATTTTCTAGACCTGCATACTGTACAAAACAGACCCATCTGTAGACATACTGCATGAGAACAGACCCATATTAAAGATGGACTCTCTGGATGTGCATGCCGACCAAGAACAGACCCGTTCAAAGGTGAATTTTCTGGACATACTGTGCAGGAATAGCCACATTCAAAGGTATGTTTAGTACACATGCTGTATAATAACAGACCCATTCAGAGGCGAACTCTCTAGACACGTTGTACATGAACACACCCATTTGCAGGCGAAATCTCTGGACATGCTGCACAAGAGCAGACCCGCGTAAAGCACATCCTCTAGACGTTCTAGCTTTTGAATGCAGGTTGTGCATGCTGAAGCTGGCAACGCATATGCCCTACTTTGCCTAAATCTTACTGCTGCAGTGACAGGGGCGCATGATAAAAGCTGGTCTGTTGCATGCAGGTTCTGGGTCTTGGAGGTGGTCGCCCGCATGCCCTACTTCGCCTACATCTCCATGCTGCACCTGTACGAGTCTCTGGGATGGTGGCGAGCAGGCGCAGAGCTCCGAAGGGTAAGCTTCTGTCTGTCTGTCTGCCTGGCTGACTGTAATCTGGCAAGCCTGTTAGCATTGCTTGTGTCTGTATGCACCTGTGTGACATGCCGTCTGTCTGTCTGTCTATCTGATCTGTCTGTCTGTCAGTTTGTGTCTGCTCAAGGCGGCTGAGTTGCAAGGGTGGTGTGAGGGGATGTGCAAGCTGTTCCCCAATCCTGGTCTGTATGCACCTGTGTGAGATGCTGCCTGTCTTTGTGTTGAGATTGGGGAACTGCTTGCCTAATTTTCCACACAATTAGCATATAGACTATTGAAATGGGGGAAATAGGCAAGCTGTTCCCCAATCTCATTTTTCCCATTGATGCAAATATGGCATGTCTAACCCTGCTAGCAGGTTTGAACAGCAATTTTCCGAACCTTAGAGGCAGATCTATGAAGGCTGAGGGGTGCAATGAGTTGCAACAGCCGCAGATCATGAGCTGGGGAGATTAGCAGTCGCGCAACAATTTTCACATTGGTGAACCAGTTTCAAACCCCATTTTGCAAACTCGCAAGGCAGTTTCCAAGTGCTAGTAAGCAAATCTGTCAGCATAGGTGATATGCAAGCATTCTGCTGAAAAGTAATCTGGGCTGCGCCATCCATAGATCAAGGATAGGTTTCAAGTACGCAGAGCCCAAATCATGCAATTTGTTGGCAAATTCCCGATATGCAGGACACAATTCATCGCTGCAGGTTCATTTTGCTGAGGACGGGAATGACTTGCATCCTTGACACATCATGCAATCCCTGCCCAGGGACCCAAAGTGGTGTTCAGAGCTAATTTCTCACCCCTAGTCACAACTTGATTGTCAATTTTCTGACCTAAGAGATTAAGTTGCTGATGTCAATGCAGGTGCATTTCCCTGGAAAGTGGAGTGACTTGCATCATCTACAGAATGTATGATCCCTGCCAGGGGACCCTAAGAGGTGTTTAAAGCTAATTTCTCAACCCTACTCACAAATTGATAGACAATTTCTCCAACCCTATGAAACCAAATTGCTGATGCAGGTCCATTTTGCGGAGGAGTGGAACGAGCTGCATCATCTACAGATCATGGAATCCCTGGGAGGGGATCAAATGTGGTGGGACAGATTCTTGGCTCAGCACTCGGCAATCTTCTACTTCTGGGTGTTGATATTGTTCTATACCTTTGCTCCCAGAATGGCATACGTCTTCTCTGAGCTTGTAGAGGTGAGCCCCCCAAAGACATACTAAAGAACAAAAAGTTCCAACCAAAAAAAACTATTTTTGCGTTGTTTTTCATCTCTTCTGCTACAGTTTATTACAATATCAATATGATTCATTTGAAGTAAAACTAACAAAACCCTGCCTGACTGCACAGCAGATGAGGTTGAGTCATGCATCTACAAACTCCCTGATACTTGAGAATCAGGTGATTTACAAAGGCACACACATTTCTCGATTGTGGCATGTTGGATGAAGAATCGAGGATTTACAAATTTACATAAACCCCTTGGTTTGGCGTTTTGTGCCAAGAGCACATTGTGTGATCATCATTTTGCCTCCATGATTCCAGTGTGCTCAGATGCGCGACACACACACGTTCACACACCATGACAAATCAGCACACATGCTCTCAAATGCTGAAAAGCTTGCCGCTCCCAGTATGCCCTCAAAGCTACATGCCTGAGACCTGTTCATTTCTTGTATTGCAGCACCATGCAGCAGACACCTACAAGGTGTTCACAGACACAAATGAGGACCTGCTGAAAAGCTTGCCCCCTCCAGTCTGCGCCCTGGAGTACTATAGGGGTGGGGACCTGTACATGTTTGATGCCTTCATGACAACCAAGAAGGAGATGCCTAGAAGACCGCCTTGCAAGTGAGCTTTCTCAAACTCTCCCTCAGCATGAGTCACTCTCAGCGTAAGTCAGATATCTACCATGGGTATGAGCATGTGACATATCTGCTTTTACACAAAGTATTGCGCAGGCAAGATGTCAAGTATGTTGCGTGCCATATGTCCAGACATCAAAGTTGGCACAAGCCAGCATGTTGAGACAACAACAGCGAGCGCAGACACCACCAGTGTGAAGTGTTTAAGGTAGCTGCATGGCCCCGCAGCAAACTGAAGTCTTACTGACTCGTTTCTTGCTTCTGCAGTACGCTGTACGATGTCTTTGTCAATGTCAGAGATGACGAAGGTGAGCATGTCAAGACCATGACAGCATGTGCTGACAAGACTATTGTGGAGTCCTTGAAGGAGCTGCATGACAGTCCTGTCAAGCCTATGGGGGGAAAGGAGGAGAATGCGCCTGTCAGCATGGACGAACAGAAAATGGACAACAAGGGTTCTCATCTGTGAGTGTATCTGGGGTGCTCACATTGGACTTGATTAGTTGCTTTCTGTAAAGTGTTTCAGGAACTGTGTTTGACAGGGTCCCAATTACAAGGCTGCCAGAAGTAGAACAGCTTACCTCTGTAACAGATTTGAGCAGTCATGTTCGATTTCAGGAGAGACAGAGAGACAAATCTTACATCAATGATTGCACAGTGTACTGAGGTGAATTCTGCATGTTATTGTTGCTTTATACGTAGCTACGGCTGACTGTATGAAGTTGCAACAGTTGAAGCATCAGGTCGTGCGTTTGTACCACTTCCGAGGTCTAGGGTTATATACAATTTGCCTGGCTACTGACCTTAGGAATCTGTGCCCTATGCTTGGTAAATGTGTTGGCACAGAATTTGTATTTCTGGGAATTATCCAAAATTAGATGTACGTAAGATTATAAGATGCCTCTCATTAATGTTCTACAACTGTCGCTATGTCGTACCTTTTGCGAAACAGCCGTCCTGCACGCTGACGCACTTTATTGTTTACTATGTCCTTCAGCCTGCACAGAGTCAGAGCAGGCTGCGGCTAACTCATAGAACAGATACGCAGACACTCTGCAGTATGTAGGAGCTCTCGGGACATCTCGTCGCAACGAAAGTATTTTTGCTGTGACGCACTTCAAGAAGGCACCCGACGCTGTGAGTCAAGACACCATTGTAGTTCCTGCACAGCTGGCATCAACAAAGGGTGGCTGCTATAGTCAGAACAGCTGTTCAGGTATTTTACCTATGCATGCTACCCGGCATTATGGCTGCATGGTCTTCATACGTACGCATGCGTCTTGGGATGACCAGAAGGACGATGAGCTCGACCATTGTACCTGCACCCTGCTTGCCTTCACAGTTCCAGCTTGTCTCGCGAGTCTACCACGCCTCTTCACGACAACCTTTTCTGTGACAGGGTCTTTGCGTTTGTAATACTGTCATGGGAGTCCTGACGGCCTGAAGAAGGGATCAGCTTTCTGCCGGTCTTCTGCCAGACGAGGCTGCAAATGGGAAGCAGGATTCCGAACAATGCGGGTATACCTTGATATTGATATTGTACATGTACCAATCAGGGCATCATTTGGTATGGGCACCCTGGGGTCCTGCTGTCCGTCCTTCGACACAGCTCTCAAACCAAGCAGGTACAAATCAGCCATTCTGAAGCTTGCAATGCCCATGTCTCAGCTGATCAGTCCCTTGACAGGTGCAATAGATGTAGGAAGGCAATGCAAAAGAGTAAAAGTAGTGAGTTGCATGTCCAGTCAAGATCAGGACTGTATGTTTTAAAACGTCATTTCGTGATTGTGTCTAAATGCACAGCTGCAGTGGAGAGCATGTACATACATCTTTGCCTTATGTGGTCTTGTGCACTGCCTCCTTTCTGGCTGGCTGGTTTTGTACCTCATAGAGAAGAGTACATTCCATCAGAGTAAAGTTTCAGGGTTGTGTGTTTTATTTTGCTCAGAGGTATCTGCCCATTTTTGTATTTGCCTGAGTGTGGCAAGTGATGTGAGCGTACTTGCACAGTGTTTCAGCGTGCCCACAATTTAACAGTTTAGTGTGACATGACATCATGTGCCCATGCACTCAGTTTTGAACGTCTGCTTCAATGACCCTGAGACTGCAACAGCTAGGAATCACGTTTTCCTAGTGTGGTGGGCTTTCCAGGAGTTTGCTCATTGCAAACATTTTGCTCTGTTCAAGCCTTTTCACTGACTTTGGCATGACTGGTCAGCTTTAAATTTATTTGGACTGCAAGTGTGCTTGCTGAGTAATGGCTGCCTTGACATGCTGTGATTTACTCATGTGCGGCTGACCATCATGGCGTTATGTCAAATGCTTGAACAAGTAGCTCAGTATCTTGAGTTGCACTGCCAAAATTGCAGTGTGTCTTGAATTCAAAGTGTGTAGTAAGTGCAGTGAGTTGAACGCTGAAACTCACCTCGGCACATCTCTTTATATTTAGATATACTCCCTGGGTAGCCCGGTATAATACTTGGCTTCTCATTAAATTGACGCTGAAAAGTGTAGTCTTTTCTTTTCTCTTTCTTTAGATATACTACATATGTGTGTAACTATATGAATGAAACCTGTTACATGCCTACCTGGCCAGGGACGGTGCTCTGCCTGTACACATCTGCTTGGGCTGGTTGACAAGCTCACCTCACAATTCCAATATGGGGCATGCTCTACACGTTGGCAATGCATGTTGGGGTAGTGCAATCATGAAATCTGCTTGCGCATTGCCAACTAAGTTCAAACTTAGAACCAAGAAACAAATGCCAGGCTCGGTTGCAAGCATTTCACCAGGCTCGGCAGATCAGTGCATCCTTGGCAATATGTTTTTGGGTTCAGTCACTCAGTCAACAAATGCCTTTTGTGCCCATCCCCAAAAGTTTGCATTTGTATGGTATCAAAGCTGCATAACAGAGCATTGTAGCTTCAGTAAGACAGACAATGGATACACATACAGAGACTGTATTGAAAGTCAAGGTCTGTACACATCGCTCACAAGTACCTCTATTACAGCATACCGTAGGGCAGCAGGGCTGTGCAGCATGAGCAGCGTGTCTGATCTCTCACTGGACCAAAAATAGGCATGACATAGTACTTCTCATGAATGAAAAGCTGAAAATGTAGGTGAGTCTGCCACTGCGTGTGTTTCTACGTATCTACTGCTGACACAGCAGGATAAGTTTGCCACTAGTAAGACTGAGTGGCAGGAGCAAGACAGCTGCTGCCAGTCTCAAGATGTTCCCCCAGTATGTTGTACACTGCTGGAGTGACTCAGGTCCAAGAAAAAACAGGACTGCCGAGCACAGGTAGAATAGCCTTATCTGCAGGCAGCTGTGAGCTGGTCTGAATTGCTCATCATGTATAAGTGTTGCTGCCGTCACAATCGCTCCAATACCTCGACTGTTACTATGCTGTTTCCTCGAATGACCTGAATACCAGACTGTCTCTGAGCTTTGTTCTTGCATCAGCCAAAGTAACAGTGTAACCAGCTAGTCAGATACTCACGACCATGCCAATGTCAGTGTGACTCTTCTCGTCAACGGTGTTGTCCAAAACAATGTTCATGAACTGGTCGAATCCTCGAAGTACGCCTGTCACTTGTCTGTTCGCATTGAGAGCAACTGCACCCAACAGAACAAGGCTCAAGACCTGCTCTTGCAAGCAAGCCTCTGGCAAACACGGGGTCACCTACCACTGAGACGCTTGTCCATAAAATTCTTCAGCTCCGGGGGCTGCACCTTTGGCATGTTGCAAAAGGTGCAAAACTCCCAAACAGCACAAGTGAAGTGTGATCCGTCGTCAACCTCAGGGGCTGCTCAGTATGTAATGCAGGCCTTGTGCAAGGCGAACCACTTTGCTAAGACACTGCGCAGCTGTTAGGTCCACATGCGCGCATGCGTTGATCTCTAGCTTGAAGAACAGCAGGTGCGGCTAGAGGTTGACACACGGGCAGGACGCACGGACTCCGTTATGCGTGTCTACGCACATGCACAAGCAGATGTCACGAGCGTAGAGCATTTGCATAGCGCGCATGGCTGGGCTTTGCACTCCTGGTCCTTACAGACTGGACGATTTGTGAGGTGCTCAAGTGAGGTGCTAAGGTGAGGTGCCAAGGTGAGGCATGGCCAAGGGCAAGAGCAAGGGAGGCAAGAGTGCTGGATCGGAGGCACCGGGGTAGGAGTTGGTACGGAGCTAAGCGGGCTACATTCTGACTTCGCTGCAAGCACCTTCTTAAAACACCTTGATCGTGCACCTGTTGCTGCAGAGATGCAGGCGTAGCTGCTGATAAAAAGTTGAAGCCTGCTAACTCTGTGAAGGTCAGGCACATACTGTGTGAGAAGCAGAGCAAGGTGTGGCTGTCTTTCCTTGCGCTTCACGAGTGTTGACACTGTGACACGCGTCTCTCCGTGGATGAGCCTGATGCTATCAAGTTTGCCTGTAATCTGTTCACCAGCAGCAATGCTTTCCAAAGATACCTACAAAGCACAAGAGCTTTCTACGAGTTATCTGGCCCAAGGTTGTGCTGATATATCTGCCTCTATGTCAAAAGAATGACGTATGGGCGACCACTGATATAGGCCAGACCTGCACCAGCAGGTTGCGGCATGACAATCATGGCTGGACCAGGACTCATCTGCACTGACTGCCACAAGGATTATATGCAGATCCTGGAGGCCCAGCAAAGGATTGCTGCAGGCGAACAGTTTGCCACAGTAGCTGGTGAAATGTCAGAAGATAAAGCTAGGCAAGGTGGGGATCTTGGGTGGAAGCGGCGTCAGGAGGTAGTGGGAGTTTTTGCCGAGGCAGCGTTCAAATTGGAGGTGTGTGCTCGAGGTGCATGCATCATGCCCATTGTCACCACCAGCAAACGCTTCTAGCAGGCTTGCAAGGTCTTTGTTTCTATGTACAGACAAGGTCAACTGTCTTCTGGCACTTGTATCCTTGGCAAGTTTGCAGACTTCATGCAGCCCCTTGTCCTGAGTGTATCCATCTGTCTGCCCATTGCAGGCATGCATGTTCAAGATGTGGACTTTTTTCAACAGCAGATAGACCTAATAGGGTGTGGGCAAGTTGCTCCTGCACATTGCTCATCATGTTCTCGCTTGTCATCACGTCCTTCTATTCCAATGGAAGCTGCACACGGAGTCTTCTACAGCGCAATGCATCAGCAAGTTTATTCCCCACATACATGCAATGCCTCTCCCAATGGCAATCGCAGCGCACTTGACATCTACTATGAGTGAGTTTGCACTGTTGAGTGTATCTGACAGAGCTACCTTGAGAGCACAAGTCTGCTTGAACATTGCTAGTGGGCTTGCGCTCACTGTGCCATGTGTAATCAATCTGCTGTGTAGGATGACTGCAATGTGCAAGAGTAGAGCTGTTGCTGCAGCATGCAAGAGTCAATGTGCGCATATTTTTGACACTATGGACAGCGTCACCTGGGCACTTTGACGTCGTTTGGACTGGTCATAGTCCTGGACTGTTCAGTTTCATTGTGTGGAAGTGTCCAGGATGTAAACACAAGTGCAAATCACATAACCCTGCTGACGATGATTTTTCAGGCTAAGCTCTGCTACTGCTATTATTGAGCCTATTTTATGCACCCAAATCACTGTGACTGCTGGGCTGGGCAAGCTTTAGCAGAGACATGAAATGCGTTGTGCATGATGGATGTGAGAGCAGCTAAGTCAATTGGTTCTTAAGTTTGGTGTAGGCTGGACAAATTTGCCCTAGACACTTTCGCCATACATCACAATCTGCTTACAACACGTGTGCACTTGATCGTTTTACGACAGCTGGTGGCAAGTTGTCATCATGTAGCAGGTTCCTTGATAGATCGGATCTCAGACATACGTCCTTAAGGATGCACTGATTCACAGAGCCTGGTACAATGTCTGGATAGCGAAGATATTGTGCAGGTATGGTATGCAGTCATGCATGGTTGATTTAGGCTGAGCGATGTATTGACATGCATCTCGGACGCTAAACTTACAGCCACCCCATGGGTGAGTGGTCCCGCTGATTAAGACGGCTGCTGAGAAATTACCCTAGCGCCTGCGGCTGACTGTCGGTCAAGGCTGACAGTCCTGATGTAACAGATTGGGAGATTCCTGGCAGATTGGAAGAAATTCCTGGCAGCAGGCTTTATGCCTTTTACCTCTGCTTTGGCTTTGCTACATCATGACACATAATCTCATGGTGTGACAGGTGTAGATTTGACGAACAACGAGATGATATGATATGAGAAAGCAAGACAGACTTGCGTAAATGTTTCTGTAAACCTTAACATTTGGAAGCATAAGTTGAGTGTGCTCCAGCACCAGATTTGATATTACTGCATCAATGACACGAGTTTGTGTGTAAAGACTGGATCACATTGTACAGCTGCCTGTTGTGAGCAGACCAGTTGTTACCCAGCACAACCGCAAGCGTCCCCAGGTCAGATTACTGCCAGCATGATGTCCTTGTCCACGTTGCCGTCCTCAGCACTTTTAAATTGCTTCGACAAGAAAAGCACAGCTTGGAGCTGGCTATCGTCACCATGTCAGGTTACGGAAAGCATGATGTCTTGTTGACGTTGCCTTCTTCATCCATTTTAACGCACCCCACTGGACTGAAGTCATAATAGGAGTCCAACATAGGCAGATCTGCAGTGATTGCTTTGGTACAGTTGGGATCTTGATGCAGCTTGGCCAACGTCTCCTCAGCATCACACAGGCCATTGCAAGGCCCTGTCAGCGCTGCACAGCACCCATCAATGAGATCATCAGCTTCTTGCAAGGTCACAAGCTGTTCACAGTGGAGTCTTTGGTGAATCAAAGTTTGTCGCAATTGTCAAAAGCTGTCTGAGCTTCACTAGAGCATGAACTGCATGCATGGCAGTCAGCTATCTGCCATAATCATCAATGACAGCCCACAACCCTTTGCAAGATCATGAGGGGTTTGCTGATACTGGGCTGAGAAGAAGGTGTAACCACAGACATCAGACAACAGTGGTCAAGATAATTGGAACATGCAGCCACTCGGAGCTGGCTGTCTGCCTGTGCGACCAAAAGGTGAGAAGTGTTGGCAATCCTACTGCACTTTGAAGAATATTACTTCTTGAGAGCAGTCTGTCACAGGCTACTGGGCAACTTAAATTGACAATGTGATGCACAGCAGCGGGGCCAACATGTGGGCTACAAACTGCAATGAGACCAGTTTTGATTGTGCTCACCTATAAAGTTGTCAGGACAAGTCGTCCAGTCCTTTTCAACAAAACCCGCCAGCCTCCTGTCATCCAGGTATGGGATGTTATACCCTAGAACCCATAACCCGACAGAGGCGTCCTCACCGCCTCCAGCCAGGCGTCGCTGACTCATTGGAATTTGAGTGAGAAGCTGGACGGCCTCGGATGACAAAGCATAGAACCCACCACTGGCATACATGTGGTACCTTTTACTGTACAGCACCCCAAGAGGCTCATACCAAGGGCTGTTAGTCATGTCATGTGCTTCACTGCCAACACGCATGGCACCTATGTATCCGCTGCCTTTCGCCTGCCATTGCGGAATAGCTTGGGCTAGGCGATCAGGCCTGCATGCATTGTCAAACCTGATAAGGATTGGAAGAGGAACAGGAAGAGGAAGAGGAAGATGCTGAGCAGAAGGCTGGGGAAGAGGAACAGAACCAGGGGTCTGAAAGGGGGTCTGAACGAGGTCAGGACACTTTCCGCCGCCACGGATTTGAACTGGGCCCATATCAAATCCGCCCCGAAGTAAATTAGCCCCTGACTGTTAAGCTAATACAGCCTTTGATGAGGTAAGTTCATGGGGTCATACCAGTAGTACACGGTAGGTGCTGTAGGTGCTGCAAGAGACATGTCATTGGTGATTGTCAGCACTCTGCTGAACGAGCAGGCACTATTTGGATGTGAGGGGGGTGCTGTGCATGCTGTGACTCCGCTGTTCAAATTGTAATGGCTTGCATGCAACAACATCACAAGACAGATGATGTGAAGGCATGCAGCATGCTTGACATGTAGCGTGGCAGAATAGAGGATGCAGCGGTTTAGGGTTTAAGGTTTAGGGTCATTAAAAATCCTCATCAAAAGATCTGAGCCAATGTTCTGGCTGCATCTGCATTTCAGGTAAAACAATGCTAACCTACATGCAAGTAATTGCAGGTAATGCAAAGCTGTTTCTACTGACAGGACATGCTCAAAGCATGCGTCCGACAGAGTGCTTAAGTGTAAGGAAATGTGGACATGCTCAATGACAACCTGGTCTTCTGCACAGCTTGCCTGATATACAGATCATCATCTGTCTTGATGATGAACTCAGGGTTGTACATGGCTTGTACATCTTGCAAGAATGTGTACACCTGCACATGCAAGGACTTGCATCTTCAAAGATGTACTCTCGGGTGACACAGAGTGATGAAATGGGTGCATACGCATGTAAAGGACACATGACTCATTACTATGTGAGCTCTGCAGCTTGGGAAGGCTGTGAGAGTGCCACATGCAACTTGCAGCAGTATCGATGCATGAGCAGTACAAACAGCTGCAGCAGAAGTCTCACTGTCTGCCAGCAGCTTTTGCGGGTAAAAGCACCCCACATACCAATTTGCAGTGCACTGCACACACCTTAAGCACCAGGTTCTCATAAGTTTCCTGGATCTTTAGAACCAGAAAATCTTGGTGGTCACGCTGCTCCTGATCCAACGCAGCCTGAGCGACAGGATCGTGCAGATGGCCCACAACAAAACGGAACCTGATACCGGTGTCTGCCTCGAGCCTGTCAACACAGCCAGCTTGGTCACTTCAGAAACGAGGCGGTACCGACCAGAGCAAGTCACACCCACGGACTTACCTTGCCAACTCTGCTTCAGACGATGGAAACCAGCTTGAACGCACTGCCTGCCTTCGCTCCGGCTTAGTGGCGGTAAGCACGCCGACGAAAGCTAGAAGGGTCGAGGGGGGAAGCTGCGCCTTAGGATGTCCGAGATCGACGCGCAGATCACGGCGCCCAATATACTTGAGGCGAGCTTGATTCGAAGATACTACTGTTGTCCAGGAGTTGATGGCGTTTGACGTCAGAAGGATCAGCGCGCATGCAACAGCCAACAACACCCAAAGTGGTCTAGAAAGCTGCATTACTGTACAGGTGCTGGACTGAGCCAAACAGCATAGCTCCTATCGTCAGACAACAGCGTCTTGGGCATACGCAAACAATAGCGCATGCCTCAAGGATCTCGCAGATGTTGCACTGTCAGATGTCGCTCTCCGTGCAGCCATGGCCGTGCTGCTTCGCACACACACAGCATCATCAGTTTCCTTTGTCTGTCAAGCCTATCTCCGTGCTTTCCAGTGAGAGGAATTGACGATAGACAGATGTGGGACGGCCTAGCAGGCGTTCCGGCCAAATTTGTCAACTGTTTAAACGTACATGATGTACCTTCCTGCCAGCAGGTGTGCAGGAACTGGCGGAAGGCAAGTAAGTGGCATCACTTGTGCTGCTGCACTCTGGTCAAGTATCATCAAACATATGTCTCATCCGCAGAAGCGGAGTTAGAGACAGTGGTGGTCGAGTACGCCAAGCCGGCGGCACTGAGCTCGTTTGCCAACCTCAAGCACCTGAGAATCTACAACTGTCTTTCCGCCTTACCGCCTCAGTGCCTGACGACTTTGACTGCCCTGCACAGCCTTCACATTTTGTCGGGATTGCGTTCAGTTGACTTTCCCTGGACGACCTTGTCTAGCCTTACCTCGCTCAAGCTTTACAACAGCTTTTGCCATCGAGACAGTGCGCAAATCATTTTTCCTGAATCATTGCATACTTTGCACATCAATAATCCTGGCAAGATGTGCCTGCAACCCCTGCCTTGGTTGGCAGAGCTGGTCATTACAGACGGTCCCCCAGACTCGCAGATCTTGCCATCTTTGACCGGTTTGACACAGCTATCCTTCAAGGCTCGAGGTCATCTGCAACAGCCAGAAAAGGCTGCCATTTTCAGTGCGTTGGCTAAGCTTGAGAGCCTTGTACATCTGGTAGTTGACGCCTCACCATCCAGCCGTCAAGTTAAGGGACTGACCTCCCTGTCAAAGCTGACTTCTCTTGAGCTTTTGAATCTGACCGGAGAGGAAGAGACTCTTTGCAAGCTGGATGCTTTACGGCACCTTTTGTCCATGGTGAACCTGCAGCGGCTGACTTGTTGGTTCTGTGCCGATGGCCGCAGCTATGTAGCAGAAACAACAGGGCAACCAAAAGCTTGTGACAGCTTTGGTGCAGGCAATTTGAGTGATGACACCTCTGAAAGTGATGCAGGTCCTGTTGTGGCCTTCTACCTCATGTCACCTGTATCCACATTGAAGCTGGCAGTGCATGACGAAACTGCATCAGATTCGGATGCTGAAAGTTTGCACTTTCAACATTCTGACTCGGACTGACTGTATTATCTGATTCATTGACATGCAGGCTTACTGCATGCATTGTCTTTTGTCATCAACATTACTGTCATCATGTATGTGAGCTTACTCATGAACGAGATGACTTGTTGACAGTGCTTATTTTGTGTTGGATTGCCTATTCTTGTCGGTCATCAAGTCCTCCGCAGTGTTTATAGAAACACAAACCTTACCCTTTGTGTGCTCATATGCATGCTCATATGCATGGTCATATGCATTGCTGTGCACACGTGTAAGACCGCTGACCTGATTACCTGCCAGGCTCCCAAAAGGATCATGAGTCTTGCAGGCAGTCCTGTGACAGCAGCACGATTGAGGTGCAACTCTTGATGTGGCAACAGGTTGAGATGCATTAGGCAGCATTACTGACGGTTAAGGCAGGCTATACCAGGAACTGCTTCCGTGATAGATCTCCGATACAGATTCCTAAAGATGCACTGACTTGCAGAGCCTGGTAAAATGCCTGGATCATAGAGGTTTTGTACCAGGAGACTGCATGAACAGAATTGTTTGCAGCCAGTTGAATTTACCGGCATGCACCTAGGCAGCTTCTGCAGGCCTCCTCAAACTATTTGCAGGCGACATGAAAGCTAACACACAGGCCAGAAAGTTGACAATGTGCATGTGTGCATACATACAGGAGGCAAGTGCTGATGTCAATGCGTGCAAAGGTGCAAACAGTCTGCATTCAGCAACACAGATACAGAGCTTGGCTGTCCTCAGCTGAGCATGACACATAGATTGTAAAAGTATCGTAGCGTGAAACAAGATCATGCCTGCTTTATACTTGACTCCAGAGACAGTACAGCCTACAAATGAGCATCAGCAGGATGCAAAAATCTACCTAGCCTTTTTGGGTATTCGTACAGAATCTGGCTAGAGCTTGTCAGCAATTAGGATCAGGCAGAATTCTGTGCACTGTAAACACTAGTGCCTTCAAGGTAAAAGGGATTGCGTCAAGCCCAATTTGGAAACACACAACGATGGTCCCTCATGTCTTGGGATGACTCACCAGCAACATGCTCGACTACATTGGGCACCCATGCAAGCAAAGTGTAACAACAGTCCAGAAGCAACTCATCAGCGCCAACACCATCAAACGGCATGCGGGATTGATGCTCAGCAGCACATGCATGCATAATTGACATGCAAAACAAAACAACCCAAAACGGCAGCAGCCAGGCAGCAAAAGCAACATGACACGCATAGTGTTTCTGCAGCTACACAGCAGTCCATTATCTGTATCGTTTACACCTCTGCAGTCCTGAAGTTATTAGTGCAATCACTCAGCAGAGATCGCAAAAGCTCCTTTGCAGGGTGCAAAATCACCAACAAGTTATTTCAAAATGCTATGTGGACTGCCTTTCACTACCTCTCACGCCTGCATTGTCGCACCCCACGCTTCACGCTCGTGGGGCCGCCCCAACCTCGGCTGCTCCCCTCCCTCCCTCGACCACCCTTACCCTTATCCTTCTTGTGTCCTGAGAGTCACTGAGAGCTGCTTTGGGGATTGATCAGGGCATGCAAAACTGTTTCCATCAAGAGGAAGTACAGCACCTAATCTAAGTCGGCTCATACTCAGCGTCTTCAGAATTCTGGAATCATCAAATAAACAGACCAGGCTTGTGTGTGATCACACAGGAGACAGAACATCATTGACCGCCCCTCCAACGGCGTCAAGGGCGCCCAGGGGGGTCATCCCCCGGGCTTGCCCAACACTGTCATCTAAATCAGCAGCCTTCAAAGTGTCTGTTAAGCTGACGCTGTTTGCTAAATGAAGAACGCCTTCAAGTCCGTCCTCAAACCGGGGCTTTTTCAGTTGACCCTGCATGCAGGGAAGCCACATTGCATGCAAAGAAGTAGAAGAAAGCTTTGTTGATTGCAAAGAAGTAAAAGCAAGCAACGCTGCTTGCAAAGAAGCAGAAGAAAGCTTTGGTGGCCGCAAAGAAGTAGAAGAGCGTAGTGTTGCTTGCAACAAAGAACTTGTGAACCTGCATGCGAAGAAACTATCGTGCTTGCAATGGAAGCAGAAGCAAGGAGTGCTGCTTGCAGAGAAGTAGAAGACCGGAGACTTGCATGCATTGAAGAAGACGCGCATGCATTGAAGAAGACAATCTGAACAAGTCCGAATGCAGCATGTCATGGTCTGACGCCATGAGAGGCTGCTGTACAAAATTGAAAGCATCACAAAGAACTGCATTCTGTACATCAGTCTTGTAACGCTTGACAAGCGCTTGGTTGTGATCACGGACAGCAAGGGCAGTAGGAAACACTGGCGGTGACAAAATGTCAGCAGCACTTTGCGAAGAAGGACAGCAAGGGCATTAGGAAACACTGTCGGTAACAGAAAATCAGCAGCAGTTTGTGGAAAAGCTCAAAGTTCTGGGTGTAGAGCTGGCACAGAAAAGAGACGGAAGAGGGGCATGGCGCTGCCAGGCTGAGGAAGCAGCGATAGAACACAAGCATAAGCATCTTGTACATGTAAACTGATTGTACGTGTGTACATGATACTGACGTATGGGAAAAGTGCAATGCATACATGAGTGAGTACTTCACAGAAGCCTCTTGTAGACACAGCAGTTTTTGTGACATGCATCAACTAACAATGGAACTTCAGGGGTATCTCACTGCATACATTTCGGATTCCAAGCCATGTAAGAGCCAGTGCTAACCTTGATGATCTCCACAAAGCGCTGGTTGTAGGTAAGTAGGTAATGGGACTTGACCGAACTTAGGACGGTGAATCGCGAAAAGAAACTCAAGACTGGAGCCACTTCCTGAACAATCTGCCTGACTGCAGCACCCAACACAAAGCATCATGAATGCACTCCTGAAGTCGTGTATGGAGCAAAACGCCTCACATGCAGCTAGTTCACATCAGCACAATGCTTGGTTGTCAATGCCTTCGACCAGTTAGTGCTTAGTGTTTGTTGATGTCACAGTGAGTCCCAAAGGCATGCGTGTTGAAGAAACAGGAGCGACCACGTGTTGTGTATGATCCATGAGTAGCCAACAGATAGCATCCCTGTAACATGCACTCCGGATGCATATGCCCTGTAAGCTCTTGGGGACACCAAAGCATCCCTATGTTTAGAGAAATGACCATTTCAAAATGTACAGCTGGAATCAGAGATGCCTAGGGATGAGTACCAGCTTCTGATGTAGGGAGATATTTGTCAGCATGTCAGCAGTGCCAGCAAAACAAACAGCAGTGACCACAGCCTTTGGACTACGACCACCATCAGCAGCTGTTTCTTAAAGCTTTCAAGTCCCTGCTTAATTATTTAAAAACAAAAACAAAAAACAAAAAATCTGACAAAGATGTTATGTTACTACTTGAAGGGGAAAACTCAAAACAGAAACTTAGCAGGAGTGACAGCAGCAGCAGCAGCGGTGGTAGCAGCAGCAGGCAGCGGCATTCCACATGTAACAGACCACTTGCTGAAAGACACCTGAAAGGATATGAGGCAGCGGTGGAAGCAGCAGCAAGCAGCAGGAGCAAGCTGCGGTGAGTCACAATGACTAATAGCAAGTACAAAAATGTGACAGATGAGGACTCCTACATGGATTGAGGGTGGACAGGCGCATGTCTAGCTGAGTGGGCCTGACTTGCATTTCTCCTCCAGCATCCAGAATCACCCTCTGGCCGGGGCGGGCATACAGGACCCCAAACTTACCCATCTTTGGCACGGGGTCCTGCATGCACAAGTGCATGTCAAATACCAATGTTGAGGTGTTTTATGACTACAGTGACAATTGCATAGCACAGCGAGGCACAGCACAGCGAGGCACAGCACAGCACGGCACAGCACAGCACAGCACAGCACAGCACAGCACAGCACAGCACGGCACAGCACAGCACAGCATGGCACCATCACATTTGGCCTCACAAGGCAAAGATGACAAAACTGATATAATGCTGCAAGAACTATGAAAGGAATGTACCTCTGAAGTAGCGCCTTACTATACACTGCATGCTGCTTCGATAGTGGTCAGTTTGGGATGTATGTTGCTTACATGTTTTTTGTTGATGTGGCAAGTTTCCGGGTTCAGACTGTTCAGCAAGTCTTATTGGCCAACACGCAAAGCACACTTCATGGGCTGCACCTGACTGCTCATGACATGCCCCGTGCCTTGCAACTTGGCATCACAGCTGTCAGCATTTTGCATGCTGGCTCAATGTCAAGTTTCAAACTTGAAGAGCATTACCTGGCTGTTCATGACATGCCAGGTGTCCGGCACTTTGGCTTCGTACTTGTCAGCAAAGGCCTTGTTCCCAGGCCGGGGCGCACCAATAGTGTACACTTGGACAGACTTCCAGGGGCACAGATCTGCAAAGTCATAGGCTGCCAGAACCGCCATGACACCACCTAGTGAATGACCTGCAGCCACAGAGGTAGAAGTAGAGGTAGAGGTAGAGGTAGAATTAATGGTAGACTGCAGCCAAAGAGGTAGAGATAGAGGTAAGGGTAGGGGTAGAGGTAGGTGTAGGGGTCAAGGTAGAGGTAGGGGTAGAGGGTGGGGTAGGGGTATTAGAGGGAGGGGTGCAGGAGCGAAGGCAGAGGCAGAGGCAGAAGCAGGGGCAGGGGCAGAGGCAGGGGTAAATCCAGAGGCAGGGGCAGGCATAGATACAGTGGCAGGGGCAGGTGCAGAGGCAGGGGCGGGGGCTGGGGCAGCGCCAGGGGCAAGAGTAGGTATAGCCAATGCAAGGGTCTTTGGCATGCCAGGGGTCTGGTTTGTGCGTAGGTGCTGCTGATGCAGACACAAGAAATGCAAACCAATCAAGCGCAGGGCACAAGCTTCAAATTTGGACGCTTTACTGCCAGCTGCTAGCAAAGTGTTGGAACTTGCTAGCAACACCATGCGCTGCTGCAAAATGAGTACGACTATAAGCTGTGTCTGCTTGTGAATGTGGTCAACATCAGGTCTGGTACACTGTGCTATACTATGTTGCCATGCGCCATATCATCCCATGTGCCAATGACATACCATCCTGTGCCATGCTCAGCCACAAACTACTGTGATAGAATTCAGTATGCCATGCTATGCCATGCTATGCCATGCTATGCCACGCTATGCCATGCTATGCCATGCCATGCTATGCCATGCTATGTCACGCTATGCCATGCCATGCCATGCCATGCCATGCCATGCCGTGCCATGCCGTGCCATGCTAAGCTGTGCAATGCCGTGCTATGCTATGCCATGTTATGTTATGCTTTGCTACCTGCTTTGTCATGCCACCTGCTCATGCTATCTCAACTGGCATGTGTCATACGCATGTAATTGGTAGTGAGCAACAAGCTGACAAGTCACCAGCTGTCACCTGTGACCAGCAGTCGCATTTTGGTTGCATTGTAACCCTCTGACCCCACAGCGCCACTGACTATGCTACAGACAGCCTTTCTGAGTGCGCCTTGCCAGCTCACACTGAAGCCTGAGTGCACTGCTGGCGCTGAGCCAAACCCACAGTAGCCAATCTTGGCTTCTTCTTCTGCATCGTGGGGAACAAGCCAAGCCTGCAGCCAGAAAATTGGTTTCTGTCCTTACTTTATAATTATTCTTGTTATTATATTATTACTATTACTACTATTGTTTTATTATTATTAGTTCTGTTATTACTATTACTATTATCGTTATTTATAATTATTTTATCACTATTATTATTATTGTTATTACCACTATTGTTATTAGTATCATTCATTACTTGCGCCACATGAAGAAGAGCTGTACTGAGCCAACAGCGCAGCAGCCAGGTTCTGCCCCTTCTTCTGCATCATGCCTTTCTTTGTCACCAGCACCAAATGCAGAGCTGAGCAAGGCCTGAAGATGCCCAAAGGGCTGCCCACCTTGAGATCATGGATTGCATTCTGCTTGTTGGCAGTCCCCCGAAAGGCAACCAGGACAGTGTCTTGTCCCCAGGCTACAAGGCACTTGGTGCTGGTCAAGGGGTCCCTCACCAACTCAAGATGTTCCAAGTTGTACAGTTGCATTGCCGTCTCTTTTGGCACTTCCATTCCCTGCAGTGAAACAACAGCACCATATTTGTTCCTGTTTGTGTCATCCCAAGCTACCTGTGCTTGCTGAAATCAGTCCCTGTTGCATTATATTACATACTGTGTTCAAAAACAGTGACCTAGAGTGTAGCTCTACATGCTCAACACCGCTTGCTGTGTACTGAGCTCAATAGTTACTGACTGCTGCCCAACAGACAAACGTCTTGCATCCATTCCAAGCACTCAATCCCAAGGACTCAGCACAGATGAGCATCAATCCCAAGAACTCAATCCCCAAGACTCAACACGAATGAGCATCAGAAGCTTTTGATGCAATCAGGACTTCATGACAGAACTCAGCAACCAACCCCCATGCTTGGACATTCAGCACTGCACAACTTACAAGAGCAGTATGTTGAGACAGTGCTTCTGTTCACACCCAGAAGTGGTCTCTGCCACTCCTAGCATTGTCACCACATTGACCAAAAGAAACCCCAGAGATGACCTCGTCATGTTTATACACAAACCCACTCCAGCTTAGCAGCACAACACCGGTTTCTGCCACTTGTAGCATTGGCTGAACAAAGCAACCCCACAGATTACCCCATCGCGTTTACACAAATCCACCCCAGTACAGCAGCACATGACCCTTTCTGATGTCATTCCTAGCATTGTCACCCGTTTCAGACACACAGCATTCTTACAACTTGCCTCATCATCTTCGTACGCAAAACCACTCCAGTACAGCAGCTTCACAGCCGTCTCAAAGCAGAACATGGGCTCTCCTGCTATCAGACATTCATCCTCTGGCATTGCATTACGCTTCTGGATTTTTGCCTCATGGCTCTGTTCTGTCCATGCGAACTGC
>JAABUP010001470.1_pt1 | contig 49488 bp, 78 predicted proteins | sample 5559201 | NCBI WGS metagenome assembly JAABUP01 (sample SAMN10711887, study PRJNA513373) | rock metagenome | isolation source: Antarctica rocks | place: Antarctica | reverse complement strand
CCTCCCTCCTCCCTCCTCCCTCCTTCTTTCTGCCTCCCCTCTCCCCTCTCCTCCCGATCCCATATCCAAGCAGACACCTGGCGCTCGCTGAAGCTCGCTCCAGGGGAACAACGCGACCTTCCACCGCGGCGGGTACATCCGATTCTACGCCGACATTACCAAATACCTCAAGTTTGGCCAATCCAATGAGGTCGTCGTCTTCGTCTTCGACCCCACCGACATGGGAGACTACGTCATTCCCGGTATGTCCCCTCCCCACGACTCCCATCTCCTTCGGCTGATGGGTTGGGCGTGTAGTCGGGAAGCAGACGGTTGATCCGACGCATATCTTCTATACCCCTTGCACCGGGATCTGGAAGGACGTCTTCATCGAGCCCGTCCCGAAGAGTTTCATCGAGCTTGTCGACGTGTCTGGCGACATGCACGGCACAGGTACGTTATGTCTTCTCACTTTCCTCCGATGTTGGCTGAGACTCGAGATAGTCAATATGACGGTACACTCGTCCGACGACTCGTATCAGAGCGTCGAGGTTGAGGTGCTCAACGGGACTTCGCAGAAGGTGATTGCGACTGGTTCCGGTACTTCCGACCAGCCATTCACCTTCGACGTCAAGAACCCGAATCTGTGGAGTCCCGATACGCCGGCGCTGTACAATATCTCGGTGAAGATGGGTTCGGACAACGTCACGACTTATACCGGGTTCCGATCCCTCGGAAAGGGGTCCGTCAACAATATCACGAGGCCCCTCTTGAACGGGGAATTCATTTTCGCCTTCGGCACCCTTGAGTACACCACTGCACCAGTCTGACAAGATGAGAGGTTGACGAATGCTATCAGCCAGGGCTTCTGGCCTGACGGAATCTACACTCCTCCCAGCTACGAAGCGATGGTTTACGATCTCAAGGTCCTAAAATCCCTCGGATTCAACATGCTCCGCAAGCACATCAAAGTCGAGAACGACCTGTTCTACAAGGCATGCGACGAGATGGGGTTACTCGTGATCCAGGACATGCCGGCTCTACCCGTCAATGGCCCTCATCCCAAGCCCAATACGACTCGTACGTTCCCCTCTTAGCCTCCCGCTGACACGCCAAAAGAACAAGCCGAGTTCGTGAGCCAACTCTTCGATATGATCAAGACGCACAAGTCATTCCCCTCGATCTATACTTGGGTAATCTATAACGAGGGCTGGGGACAACTCGACTCTGCGCCTGAGATCGAGCTCACACCGATGGTCCGAAGCCTCGACCCGACTCGTCTGATCGACTCGGTTACCGGGTGGAACGATCATGGTGCGGGGGACTACTCTGATAACCATCACGTGGGTCCTCCTTCCTGGGTGAATGCAGATTGGCTGACGAGGCCGATCAGTACTCTGCGCCGCAGTGTGGTACGCCATTCTACTCGAACCCCTCGAGCCCATACGACCCCTCCCGAATCGGTTTCCAAGGCGAGTTCGGCGGTATCGGGAATAACGTCTCCATCGAGCAGTACGTATTCCCCCTGCCCTCTCCCTTCCCCTCCCCCCCTTCCATTTCCCCATCTACCTCTCTTCTCCTGGATCGGCCGAGCTGACGGGCGCTTAGCCTTTGGAACGTCCAAGAGGCGATCAACACCATCAATAACACCTACGAGCTAGACGCCACCGTCGAAGTCTGGAACTACCGCGCGGTACGTCCCGTCTCTCTCCCTTTCCTGATTCTCTACCCAACGCATCCCCCTCCCCTTGAAACTAATACTGACGTGTCGCAGCACTTCATCTTGTCGGAGTTGAAGCAACAGATCGAGATGTTCTCGTGTTCCGGCGGAGTATGGACCCAGACCACCGACGTCGAGGGCGAAGTCAATGGTCTTCTCACCTAGTCAGTCCTCTCTCCATCTTCCTTTTACGGTACATGGACTGAGTGTGATGATCGCAGTGATCGGAAGGTGTTGAGGACGAACACGACGCAGTGGTATGATGATATCACGGCGCTGTATAGTGCGGCAGCCAACAAGGCTAAGGGATCGAAGTGAGCAGCTTGACCGCGTCGGTCAAGGAGTGTGGAGGAGCGTAATTTGGCAGGAGGCGGTGGGCGTTGGATCAGCGCGGAATCAAGGAGAATTCATCGATATGAGAAAAGATGCCGGAGAGGAGAGGCGAAGTCGAGGTCGGACTATAATACATATTGAATGTAAGAAGTGTGAATTGAACCCTATCTACGTAGGATGGCAAACCTGATGGAAAGACTGGACGAGATTTCGTACTGTTTACTGTCGCAATTTGGCGTCCCTTTGCATCAGCGACTGAACACTGCCATGCTCGGGATCACTAGCGAGAGTTTTGGGATCATTCCAAAGTCCATCACATCATCCGTACTAGCTACTCAAGAACGTGTGCAAAGAATATTTTCCGCATTGTAGGAAATCGAGGGAGAAAGGCATGACGAGACATCGTTCAGATCGTTCGTAGACGAGAAGCGAATCGTTCAACTAAACTTAAGGAATGGAAGAGGTGGTCTAATTGTGGGAAGTCAAGGACCAGCTATCGATCGCCACGTTTTTCGATGTAACGAAGTCGCTCGCGGCCAGTCCGCTCCATTGGGGGTTGAAAAGCACCTCGAGCGAATAGCTTCCTCCGTTCGGGTTGTCGATGACGAGCACTGTCACTCCCGGGTTCGGTTGGTCGCCGTCCTCGGAGGAGCTAGTGGGAACGGGCGGATCTTGCGATGCGCGAGTGGGGTTGGCGGTCGTGAAGACTGCACCTGAGGGGCCGGACAAGATGGATGCGGTCAAGGTTTGACCGCCGAGCGCAAGAGAGGCGGAGGTACCGTTGCCGGCGATGGTAACGGTGGCGTTGGTGTGAGCTCGCCATTGCACATCGGTACCGGTTGGGACGCCTGCAATGTCGTCTTGGATGAGAAGCTGTCGGCGTCCGTTCAAGAAGCGAATAGCGCGCTTGACGGTGCTGCGACACGTCAGGGCTGAGGCCTATAGGACGGGAATAGACTTACTAGTTGTACGCAGAGCTCAGATCGGTGGTGAAGAAGACGGTATCGACATTACTGACGTTGAAGCTCGGCGCGGCTCCCTGAGCGGTGTTGGAAGACCCGTAGTTGGTAGTCGGAGCCGCTTTCACATTCTGATTCTGATAGTCGATGAGAATAGTGTTCTGACCCTCTGTTCGTTTCCGGTAGTACAGCCATCGCTCCGAGTTCTGTGCTTCCGACGAAAAGTACCCGTCGGACAAGTATTGACCTGAGCCGAGCTCTCCGAACCAGCGCTGTCCCATCGCGTCCAATACGAAGTCGCCGAGGTCAAGGTCTCCGTGGGTCTGATGCTCCTGCAGAGCCCCAGTCTTCATCGCCCAGTACATCCCCGAGTTGTCGGACCAAGTCGATCGACCGGTCGCCCACTCGCCCGAAACGGCCGAAAAGTGGTTGTCCAGCGCAAGACCGTCCCACCAGGTGCCGGAGACGGAAGGGTCATACCAGAACATGCTCCACGGCTCGGGCGCATCGTAGTGATCGCGCTGATACAGGGTGTAGCGGGGTTCGTTGAAAACACTGCCCCAAAGCATGAGCGAGTTGGCGGTGGCCGAATACTTGTTGGGCCCGTGGTCACCGTAGTTGAACAGACTGGTCATCCCTTGAGAATAGATGTGGAAGAGAGACGTGAGATTCCAGCCGGGGTTCGAGGTGGCCAGACCGCGGTCATCGCCATATGCTGTAGTCAATGCTGAGGCCATCTCTCCCGCTCCGGTCGTCCCGAAGTACCAATAGTTCGCTGTCTCGGCCCAAGTCCCGTCGGCATGAGCGCCTTGGAAGCAGTTGTTGTAGGCGTTGGGAACGGTCAGGGCGAGAACCTTGGCAGCGAGTCCGGTGGGATCACGGTCAATGATGGCGAGAGAGGCGAGGGTCATACCGCCATTGCAGACGCAATTCCAGTTCCCGTTGATTTCGTTCGGGTTCCCGGTCCACCAGTAGTATGAGATAGCGGATTGGTCTCCAGAAAGAGCGAGGTAGCCGTAATTGAGACCGAGATTAAGGATGGAGTACATGATCGCGTCCCTTTGCGTGTCTGTCCAAATGTCGTAAAGCCAGTCGTAACCGATGGCGAAGGCGTTGCAGAATTCGGCCACGTCGAGGAAGTGGGCGGGATTCCAGCGAGTATTGTCCTTACCGAACGAGACAGCAGAGTTGTTTCCCGCCGCGGTCTGAAGCTCAAGGAATACCCTGTCCGCATACTTGGTGTCGTTGGTGACCATGTACGCATAACTCCAGTTCTTGACCTTCACTTTGATCCTCCTCGCGACATCGAGCACGCCAGAGCCACTCAAACCTCCGTCGATCGTGTACGCCTCTGGGTCGTCGGATAACGTTGAGCTGGCATTGTTGACAATGGTCTCATTCCAGTACTTGAAATAAGGGTCGTTGGCGATCAGTCCGCCGGTGGTGAGGGCGGTCCACTTGTACCCGGGAGCGATGATACGAGGGTGAGCACGTATGGAGGAGTTAGAAGGAGGGCTGGGATCGGCTGGCCAGGAGTCAGATGCCGCAGCGCTGCCAATGGTGGAAGGAGCGGAGTATCCGGCTGTAGCAGTCTGAAATAGTCGCGAATGCTCAGCCATATCGCGAAATTACGTCCATGGATGTACTCACTCCGGTGGCATATACAGGCAGCATGTAGGAATCTGTCGCTTCCGCGAGATATGCTTGCCCATTCGCACCCGTTGCTGTAGCCGCAGCGCTGTTCGCGCCAGTCACACCACTGGGCAAGCCTGTGTTGCCTGGGGTAGCTGCATTGCTGCTGGTGCTTGACTTCGTCGAAGTGCTGCCCTTGTTGAGCTGTGTTCCGAGGACACCACCGAGAACGGCTCCAATGATTATAATCAGGAGAAGTGGGACACCGATCCATAGCCACTTGTTGCGCTTCTTCTTGGGAGTGGCATAGCCTCGTTGCGATGTTGAAGTGGCGTAGGGGTTGGTGGATGCCATCGGGTCTGTTGATTGCACCAAACGCGTCCAAAAAACCGATCATGACGGTTGGTTGTGTCACGTGATCGTGAAGGGACAGTTTGAGAGAAAAGGATAGTTATCCGACGGAGAGATGCCGAAAGGAGTGGAAAGGAGGCGTGTATTGCATTATGCGGATGAAGAACAGGGTTGGAAATCGAGGAGAAAGGAACGAGTCATTAGCGCAATCCTTCTCAGCGAGTTGACAGAGGCAAGCTCACACTCATCACCTGTCGTAGCGGCCCCTCCATTCCCATACGCCTTCCCGTATCCCCCATGGTTGTATCGCGCGTTCGGTTCATCGCTGTATCCGCCATATGCGCCGGCATTGTTCCCGTTGGCGTGGGATTGAGCAAATCCGTTACCGTAGCCAGACGGGGCATCATCGGAATAAGGAGCTTGTTGATAGCGGGACATGGTGATGGAAAGTGGTGCAATGAGCTTCAATTGCGGGTCGGGTGGCGGAGTGACGCGGTCAAATTTGATCAATCACAATCCGGGAAACCTGGACCACAGCGAAGATGGAGGGAAAAAGGATGACAAGGACGGGTGATAAACGGGATCACGCCCTGAATCTCCGGCCTCTAAGGGCCAGCATTATTATTTACGCGCCGGGGGCACAGCCCCCGGGATTCGACGCCTAACAGCTGCGGAACCAATTCCACTGTAGGCCTAATTATGGCTTCCAAATAGGCCTATCCACGTAATTTTCGAGACACGTGTTTCGGCAGGATGTATGCTTTACAAAGCATTACTCTTCCCGTGCGAGTGATACGCATTTCTTTAGGACTTCCGTGCAGGTCAAGCTCCGGACAGCTAAACCGATCACGTCCCTCGCTTTAGAACATCCACCAATAATGTCGAGTACCCCATCAATCCCTCGTCCTATCCCGTCTCCGTCCGGCACACCCCTCACACCTGATTCGGCAGATCAACGAGCAGTACCGGTTCATTATTCTCCATCTTTCGACTATCACGAGGAGCGTCGTCTTCACCTAAAGGACGAGATATGGCTCTCCCATCACCTTCCCAGACTACCGCCTGCCAGCGTTCCAGCGTCAACCTCGTCATCATCTCAGCTATCGGCAGAGGGCTCCGCCTCAAGACCGAAAATGACTCCAGGAAGCTTTATGGCCGGGAAAGTGAATACGAAAGATCTTGACCAATCAAACCCGGAGCACGCAGAGAAAGCTGCGAATGGCGAGGTTGGTCTTGGGCTCGGAGTCGGTCAGAGTCTCCAATCTGGCGGTGCGGGAATGGCGATGGGGTCTTCGAGTGCTGCTGGTGGGGACGACGCGGACGAACGCCACGAACACAATCATAATGGACCATCAGGGATGCTCTCACCTTCCGAGCCTGAGGATGGCGATCTCGACCCGGCACCCTCGTTGATACATCGTCGGGAGCTCGACAATCAGGAACGGTTTGACTTCGAGGCTGAGAAGAGGGAGAGAATGCTCAGCTTGGGACGGAGTGATCTAGGCGTTGAGTCGATCGAGCTGGAGCCAGGAGAATCGAGTGGATCAGCAAACTTGAAGGCTGGGAAAGGTCTTGAAGAAGGTGAGATCACCTTTCATGCTTCGAGCTCTACGGCTTCGTGACGCAGATGGGAGATGGGAGAGACCTTGAAGGCGTTTGGGCGAGTAGAAAGGATGGCGCATGAGCGCGCACCACCTTCCCTTTCTGTCTATATCGGTCTTCTTGTAACTGCATACACACTCTCGATTGATTCCCTTTCTCTTGATTGAGCGAGAAGATCGATCCTCGGCTGTTTATTACCGAATCTCACGACTTCACCCACCCTGCCTCTCCTACCATGTTCAAACCTCTTCTCCGAATCTCCAGGTCGATACTGGTGGTGCTGACCCTGATCATCTGCTGATGGAGCTTCAAATGCTTGCCTTTGCAGAGCATGGTATCGGCGACGAGCTTGACTCCCTCTAGTATGCTCCTCACCTCCTAATTTAAGTTAAGCTCATCTAAGCTCAGCGCCTCATTCGCGCGATGTCTCGACCTTCGTGACAAGTATCTCACCCTGTCGAACCAACGTCTCGGTGATGACCCTCGGGATTATGACGGGACCTTCAAAGGCTTCTATCCACAGTCTTCGTCCGATATCAACGGTCTGAAGCCCGAGGTCAATCAGGACACCTGCGAAAATCCGAGCCTTGCCATGTCGGATGACAACAAGGATCCGCCGCTGGACGCGTGGAAGATCTATCCGCCACCTCCACCACCTCATTGGCACTGGAAGGCAGCCGAAAATGGTATCAAGCCCGACTTCGCTGGGGCCGACAGCGAAGCCGGCGGGAGCGGATCCGGCACGGTAAGCGGTAATCGAGACGGGCAGGTATTCAAGTTCGAAGACTGTGAGATTCCCGGTGGAGCAAAACGGCGATGTGATTTCGCGTTGAATGAGGAAGGGGTATTTGAGGTGTGGGACATGTTCGGGATCGACGGGGCCGCCGCCGATCGCAAAGGGAAGAAACCGATCTCCCGGGTACCCAGCTTGAAGGAGTACTTCACCGATCTAGACTTTCTCCTCGGCGTGTGCTCGGACGGCCCGGCAAAGAGCTTTGCCTTTCGACGGCTGAAATATCTGGCGAGCAAATGGAGCTTGTTCTGCTTGCTGAATGAGTACCAGGAGCTGGCGGATATGAAGGTGTGTACCACTATGGTTGGACTTTCTAGGCTGATCATGTTCATATCTCATCAGGCAGTTCCCCATCGGTAAGCATTGAAAACCAGCCGCCAGTCATCGAAGCTGACAGGCATGGCGTTTGCTCAGCGACTTCTACAATGTCCGTAAAGTCGACACCCATATCCACCATTCCGCCAGCATGAATCAAAAGCACCTCTTACGGTTCATCAAGTCGAAGTTGAGAAGAACTCCTCATGTGCGTATCTTGATTGTGGACTTTGAGGGAGACGTGCTCACTCGCCAACGCATACAGGAGATAGTCATTCACCGTGACGGCAAAGATCTTACCCTTCAAGAGGTGTTTGAATCCCTCGACCTGACGGCGTATGATTTGTCCATCGATACGCTGGATATGCATGCACATCAGGTACGGGTGATCTAGCGACTCGTCAGAGTCCAGCCGCAACTAACGGGAACTTCAGGAATTTCACCGGTTTGATCGATTCAACGATCGGTATAATCCGACGGGGTCTTCACGATTAAGAGAGATCTTCCTGAAGACCGACAACCTGTTGAAGGGCAAATATCTGGCGGAACTCACTCAAGGTCTGTATCCCGCTCCCCCCGACTCGGCCTTCGCATACTGACAATGGTGCCCTAGAACTGATCGCGGACCTTGAACAGAGCAAATATCAGCACTCCGAGTGGCGGCTCTCCATATATGGCCGGTGAGTACAGTCGCGCTGTGCTTCCCCCTTGCAGCAGCCTTGCTTCCCGCCGGGAAGTCCAACACGAATTGACTCTCGCTCAGCAATATGCAGGAATGGGACAAGCTGTCAAAATGGGTGATCAATAACAAGCTCGTCTCGCACAACGTCCGATGGCTCATTCAAGTTCCGAGACTGTATGAGGTGTATAAGGGTGCTGGGCAGGTCGACAATTTTGAAGACATCGTAAAGAGTGCGTATTGATTGGATTCTCTTCTCTTTTGTTTCCCATGCCGACGTCGACGCAGACGTCTTTCAACCTCTTTTCGAAGTCACCAAAGACCCCAGTTCTCACCCTGAACTTCACGTCTTCCTTCAGCGTGTCGTCGGGTTCGACAGCGTGGATGACGAGTCCAAAGCCGAGCGGCGGCTGTACCGCAAGTTCCCGACGGCTCGCATGTGGAACACGTCGCAGAGTCCGCCTTACTCCTACTGGTAAGTCCTTGTTCGTGGCGGTCTTCAGCCGCTGATGCGGAGTTAGGCTATATTACATGTATGCAAACATGGCCAGCTTGAATGCCTGGAGACGATCGCGAGGTTTCAGTAAAATTACTTTTCTCGAGTTTCAGTGCAATCGCTGATCGTATCGACAGACACCTTTGTCCTGCGACCCCACTGCGGCGAAGCAGGAGATCCAGACCACCTATCCTCGGCTTTCCTCACATCCCACTCCATCTCTCACGGCATCTTGCTCCGAAAAGTCCCCGCGCTCCAGTATCTCTTCTACCTCAAGCAGATCGGTCTCGCCATGTCACCCCTCAGCAACAATGCTCTCTTCCTCACCTACGAGCGGAATCCATTCAAGGATTTCTTCCGCGTCGGATTGAACGTCTCCCTTTCAACCGGTCAGTCCACCCGCATTGGATTCTGACGAGACTCCAAGCTGATCGGATGTAGACGACCCACTCCAATTCCACTTCACCGCGAGTCAGTTGCTCGAAGAATACAGCTGCGCCGCCCAGATATACAAGCTCACTCCCGCCGACATGTGTGAGCTAGCGCGCAACTCCGTGATCCAGTCCGGCTGGGAGATGCAAGTGAAGAAGCACTGGATCGGTCATAAATGGTATCTCCCCGGATCAGCAGGAAATGATATCCACAAGACCAACGTCCCCAACATCCGACTCGTGTATCGTCATTCCACGCTCGTCGAAGAACTCGCGCTTATCCATCATGGCCAGCATGCGCCGAGTGCTACCCCGACGCATTTGAAGGACGTCAATGGGAAAGGGGATAGCAAGGTGCAGGTGATGGATAATCGGCCGGGATTGACGTCGCACCCTTCTGACGTGGGCGCGGCGGCCATGGCGGCGACCAAGGCGGCGGTGTTTCCGGATAGTACGGGAAGTCAGGCGGCGCATTTGGTGGGTGGGGCTTCCGTGTTGGATGAGAAGGCGCAGAGGAAGAGGAGTGAGACGAATCTCAAACAGCTGAGGGGGATGGAAAGCAGGCAGTGAGGTGGAGGGTCATTCGAAGAGAGGGCGAGGCGAGATCCGGCGGGATGGGTAATCCTCATGGTATCTTTGGTGCACGCTATCTGCAACTGCAAGCATACTAGCCGAGTCACAGATCAAGCAAGCATGAGCTTCGTGTCTATCAAATTCGACGTCTCTTGACTCGTCTGCCCTTCTGAGGAGAGATTGAACAAGGGCGAGACCTTGTACTGCTTGAGAATGCTTGGCATGATGTATGGTAAATATAGACTGTCCGTGACGGTGTCGCCAATCACATGACGATGCACCCACACCCCTTCCCGACCTCCTCAGTGTCCGTCTTCCGCTTCCCGTTCGTTGCCGCCGCGGGAGGCTGTAGTAATGGCTTCGACCCCTGCGCCGGATCCGGTATCCGCTGAGGCGCGATTTCCGCCTCTCGCGTCATCTGCATAGTAGCTGGAGTAGCCGCCTGTACTTGTATAGCGGTCGGTGTCCTCAGATTCTTGTACGATGCGTGGCGCACTGACAGCTGACTGGGTCGTCTTGATGCAATAGGCGAGACCTGGGGTTGAAGACTCGATGACTTGTGCGAGAGAAGCGGTGATTGTCTTCGAGACTCGGTTGGAGAGTCCAGAGGACGATTTCGAGCCGAGAGAGTCGAGATTGGCGGAGAGAGGTCGGGGTGATCGTGGGAAAGGGTCGTGGTGGGTGCGAGTGTAGCGCGGACAGGTTGAAGATCAAGTGTCTCGCCAGAGCGCTTTCTTCCGACAAATGATTGGCGGGGTGGGGCTTCGGGACGGTGAGGGTTGTTGGGGGAAGGCTCGAAAGTCGGTGAGAAGGACGAGGGGGAGGAGGAGGAGCGGTTGGCGTTGAAGTCGTCATCGGACAAGCCGGATGTCTGCGTTCTTATCAGTGATAGTCAAACGCAGATGGGTGGGGACGGGGACGCACATTTCCTGCTTCGAAGGATGAGGTATCGACGCGCAATACGACCGTCCGCTTGATCCACTTGACTGGCGTCCCGTCCCTATCCCACTCCACAGCCAGATCCCTTTCCTCGCCAACCACCCGATCCCGTTCCCCGATCCCCAGCTTCTTGGCCACAGTCGGGAGTACCACTTCGTCCCAGTTCGCCCCTTTCGGTGGAGTATAGGTCGTCTCGGGAGGTATGAAGTGGGCCGCCACGCCTAGGCGAGAGAATGTGGGTGTCGAGGTAGCTGATGACGAAGAGGAAGGGAGCATGTTGAGCGATGCGGATCGGGGTGTCGAGCAGTTCGCCCCTTGTGCAAGTGTCGGTGATCGCCCTTTCAAGGTGACGGGTGCTGAGACTTTGCGAGTGGAAGGTTGGCCTATACCAAGTGATGATCCAGCAGGCATCTTCGGTATTCCCCTCGGCACCGCTGCGGAAGTCGCAGGTCGAGTGCCGCCTTTCCCTCCTTCCGAGCCTGACGAAATTTTCCGTGACGATCCGGGACGGACTGGGATCCCACTATCCTGTCGATTCCGCTGGGACGGCGACATCGTCTCCGCCCTCTTCCGCTTCGCCGAATCCTCCTCCATCTCCCTCTCCTCCACGGTCAAAACATATCCTACCTCGAGTTTTTGCACATCATTGTCCTGGCGCACCTTGAATGGCGGTGGTTCGTGCATGATGAATCCATCATTAGCCCGTCCACTGTCCAGTCGAGGCGAGATTCGGGCAGCTTTGCTGGCGGACGAGCTACGGGCTTTGCTGATGGGTATGCCGGACGGCGGGGAGAGATGGGGTGGAGACATCGGTCGTGAGTCAGAAGGAAGGTTAGCGAGCTGGGAGGCCGAGCGAGGCCGTCTAGGGATACGAGAGGGGAAAGAAGATTCTTCGAGCCCGGAGGAAGGGATTGACGGTCTGGAGGAGACTGGGATAGCTGAGGTGGATGCGCCGAGCGCCTTGGGTGTGGAAGATGTGGGAGCAATCGGTTCCGGCGCTTCGTTCTGGGTGGGTCGATGGGATCTCGGCCAGGTCGAGAGGGGATTAGATTTTAAGCGGGTCCTCGGTGGGGACGAGCTAGACCGAGCGGTAGCATGGGTGAAGGAGGCTGACGGGAAGGCGACGAGTGGCGCTGACGGAATAGGCAGGAGGGACGCGTGAGCACTGGATCCTCGGATGCTAGCAAACGCCGAACTGCTCTCGAGGCCTGTATGATTTGGTCAGATTCGTCCAAGGAATGTATGATGTGTCGAGTGGGCGGTACGTAAACATGAGACGGCGCGCCATGTGGGCTAGTCTCGATCATGATATTGGAACAACAATTTCGCTCGAGATTACCAGAGAGATTGTGGGGAGATCACTTACGCTCTCCGACGTTCGGAGCAACTTGGTCTTCCCATGTTGGGTGGCGAGTGATGGGGACAGGCGCTGTGGTCATGAGGACTGATGGAAGGTGATGCCAGCATCGATTCCCAGATGGCTATTCAGGTAGCTTCAGATCTAGGGAAGCATTGAAGAGCCTGATCAGAGTGGAGAACGGTAGGCAAGACGATGGAATTGGGAGACAGGGAGTGAGCACCGGATCAACAACATTCTGATGACGATACGCTTCGTGGCAGAAAGGACCGCGCTCCTCAACGCATGGTGCGTTTGTGCCACATCTCACGCAGGATCCGCCTTAATGCTGGTCTTATCTATGCATCACCAACAACAAGGGGAGTCATCCATAGCAAGCTTTATCAGATGCGGTACTCCCGGTTGAAGCGTTTGAGCAGACCAATGCTCTATCCTGCCAGACTTTTGGCCTGCCTTGTCTGCGCGGGTTCGAATCGCGATGGATTCCCGTCGTGACCGGCAATGTCCTTTCCAGTCTGCGATCCAACATCGAATTTGGGAAATCACTCATTGGGCTCGATCTTGGCCTCTCTCCTGTTCCAGTGTATATTTCGCGGTAATGCTCCGAGGAGCTCAAATATCTTTGGTCCCGTTCACCGGTTGAGAGAATTGGGTTCATCCATTGGACATTGGACTCCACCTGATCGACGTCAGTCGCAATACACACATACATCAGTATCAGAGGTTTACCACCTCGCGTGGCGCCGAGCCTCCGACTATAGGCGAGTACAAGGAGGGAAGGTGCAGGCGCTCATCTAGAGCTGTTCAAACGAAACAAGAACTCAGAGTCAAATCTTTCGAGGCGGATTGGGTTACGTATCAATGATCTAGACAGCAAATCGTGGATGTCGGCTGCGTAGGAAGTGAGAGTAAGTCGAAATTTCGAAGTGATCCTGCGGCGACACACTAGAGGGCATGTAGGTACTCGAGGAGATATGGGATACAGGAAAGGTTCTATCGATTTGGCAGTATTGCATCGCGCGAATCTCAGGGAACTCCCGGATTCTGTATGGAGCTGTTACAATTCGAATCCCCAAACGCTCGCGCTCTGGTGATGGATGTGAACTGAAGACTGAGTAGGGTCACACCTTGAAAACTGAGGTGACACGCGTTCCGTGTAATGTTGGTTTTGATTTCCGCCGCTTGAAAGGGGTATATCCTGGGATTTTGTGGTGATGCGGTTTGGATCCGCTAATCCATTGTCCACTTCACTCCACACATGGGGTTGTACGTGATTCAGTCACGAGTGTCTTCGCGTAAACAGGCATCCCGCATCTTCTCCTTCCTGGATGGGCTCGGCTTAAATTGCCACAGCATCCTTCTCAAATTTACCGGAACGCCGCTCCCCTATTTGTTCCGGCGGCAACATTCTCGCTAATTCCAGTAAAATCTTCCACATCCTTCAAAATCGTCTTCCTGCTCTCGCATCACGCTTACATTTTAAACCCCCATCATGCCGCCTCGTATACCCGCTCGATCGTTCTCGGGCCTTTCTTTTGGGTCGGGAGCTGTAGCGAGCTCGTCCACTCTACCCCCTCCGAAGCCGACTCCACCTAATCGTCAAACCCGACGTCTTCATACAGCTCCTTCTCGAATACGGCCGCGATCTCTATATTCACAGATATCTCCAGTGAAATCTGAACAGAGACCGGTAAGCAACAGGATAGATCAGTTCAATGGAAGCCGTTCTGACAATGACAACAGCGCTCCTTCCATTCATCGGCTTCGACTTCTGCGTCAGCGAAAGATCCATACGATGTTCTCGGCGTGAAGAAGGATTCCAATGCTTCGGACATAAAGAAAGCCTATTACCAGGTCTGTCACGAGCATCCTCCCCTGACTTGAGCTGATCGGATCCATAGCTCGCAAAGAAGTGGCATCCCGACTCAAACAAGGCCAAAGGAGCAAATGAGAGATTCCACGAGATCCAGACCGCGTACGACGTGAGTGTCTGGTAGTTTAAGCTGAGAGGAGTCATTCCTGAACTCAAAGTAGATCCTCAATGATGACAATAAGAGGCAAGCGTACGATCGCTACGGCTCGGCTTCGACGCAAGAAGGCTTTGACCCTCGCGGCGGTGCAGGTGGTTTCGGCGGATTTCAAGATTTCGGCTCAGCATTTGGAGGCCGTGCAGGCAATGCTGGGGATCTTTTCGAGTCGCTTTTCGGTGGAGCATTTGGAGGAGGTGGAGGAGGAGGTGGAGGAGGAGGAGGAGGAGGAGGTCAGAATCCCTTCGCTGAAGGTGGAGGCCGACAGCGGTCCTTGCGCGGTGACGATCTCGAGGCAGCGGCTACACTGAGCTTCCTCGAAGCTTGCAATGGCGCGACACGAAAGATCACCATCACTCCGGTTGTCGACTGCAAGCCTTGTTCCGGGAGCGGTTTGAAGCCGGGACAGAAGAAGACGCAATGCTCGACGTGTCGGGGAACGGGACAGCAGACATTCCAAGTTCAAGGGATGTTCATGGCTTCGACTTGTCAGACATGCGGAGGGGCTGGATCGATGATACCGCGTGGAGCGAGATGCGGGGAATGTGAGGGAGTGGGCAGGATCAAGGAGAGGAAGGAAGTCGACGTGGATATTCCGGCCGGAATCGAAGATGGGATGAAGGTCAAAATCCCTGGATCCGGTGACATGCCTTTATCCGCCAGTGGCCCACCCGGCGATCTGTTCGTGCGGGTTAACGTCCGCCAAAGTCCTGTATTCCGACGACAGGGGACGAACCTATACCACGATGCGAAGGTACCGCTCCATACCGCATTACTAGGCGGAAAGGTGCGAATACCAACTCTCGAGGGAGACGTAGACGTGAGAGTGAGAGAGGGGACACAAAATGGCGAGGAAGCCGTGCTCAAAGGGCGAGGAGTGAAAAGCGTGTATGGTCTGGGCAGGGATCGGGGTGACCTGGTGGTTGGGTGGCGGATACAGATTCCGAGGTGAGACTTCTGAAATGTTGATAGGTCACCTGCTGATCGTCCGCAAGGTCGCTCTCATCTTTCCAGAAGAAGATCCTGCAAGCATTCGCAGACGATGTCGAAGGTCGAACCCCAAACGTATCTTTCGGAACCGCAGTACCGCCGACGGAAAAAGCCACTTCTTCCGCTCAACCACTTCCGCCAACACCACCGGGAGACAAAACAAGTGGTACGGCTCACTCATCCTTCACTCGCCCCCAATCTCCTCCCCTTGTCGATCCTGAGCCTCCAGCTGCTCAGCCTGCCGGACTCGCCGGCACGGTTGCATCCGTGATCGGCGGTGCGATCGGCTGGGCCGAGCGCTTCTTGGGTCGAGGAGGTGGTGGAGCGAAGGGGCGGTGAGCAATTATCTTAGTGCAGCGTTGACAGGTCGGTCTTTGCTCGTCGCAGATCCTCACGGCGTTGATGCGGCTTCGCAGGCCGGGAACAATCAGCCAGAGGAAGGGCAGAGTGGAGTCACCGGTGGAAAGGAAGAGGTGGTGGCAAACGCGGATGCGAAGGAATCCGGGGCAGATGACGAGAAGCCGGTGGGAAGAGAGGAAAGCGGGGAAAAGCCGGACACAGAGGATGGGGAAGAGGAGCCTGAAATGGAAGTGGAGGAGGAGAGAAAGACGGCTACTGGTTGAGAGGAAGATTGTTTCTCTGGCGGGGAGGGGAGGTGTTGCAGAAAAGTCCAGGCGATGATCTCTTGGGCGAGAGGAGGGAGGGGGGGGGGGGGAGGAGGGAGGGCGAGGGGCGGAGCATTCTCCTTTCCTCCCATGACCCGCGAGTGCTTCGCCTTCTTGGTGTAAATCAGCCAAAATCAACATCCACGTCGACCATCAGCGATAGTCAATCCCCGGATAACCTTGCTTGCCCATGATCGCGCATGCATTATGAATGAAAGCCATTCTTTTCCGAAAACTCCTATTTCGATCTGCCCAAAAAAAACCAAACTACTCAAGCCTGTACCCGCAGTCCCGCCACTCGACGTTCACAAGCCGTCCCATTCCGAGCGACTTCGTACCCGCTACGACAAGTCTGGATCTGGCATGTACCAATGGTGCAAGCTACCACGTCGACGTTGGGGATGGCTGTGCAGTCTTCGCCCAAACCGCGGGCTAGGTGCCGAATTGTGCATGCATCCACCGCCTATGCAAGGATCAATATGAGAACCACGTGGACGATGGATGACTCACATGATCCGATGTCCGGTTTCACATCGACGCACTCGACGCTGACGCCTCCCCATCCGGCTACGGGACAGTTCATCATCCCCTGGAGGACATCTGAGGCTGCGTCGAGATAGTTTGACGGGGATACCGGAAGGACAGGAATCGGTTTGGGCGCATGTAGCATTGGGAATCGCAGAGGATCTGGCCTGTTCCGCATGTTGGAGTCGTCGAAACGCATGTACCGTTGGCGGCCATGGTACAGCCGGCGTTGCAACTTATACTGATCAGCTTCTACTGTATGTTGAGAAGTAGAAAAGCTCACCTCGTTGACAGCATCCGCCGGGGCCGGGTTGGAAAGAGTGGTGTGAGTTAGCGAGGCTGAGCCCGAGCTCGACGCTGACGTCGGTGTAGGCGGCCTTCGAGATGAGCAGGTCCAGCACCCTGACCCGATCGAGCGGACGCGGTGTGTTTGAATAGTGTGGTGATTAGGGAGAGGAGAGCAGTGGAGCGCATTGCGATGACGGTTTGTGACGATACTAGTGTGCGAAGTCGGACGATGGTCTTGCTGTGCTAGGGCTAGCGAACGGGGCAGGTGAGGTATGGGAGGAGACCGTTTGAAACCGAAGTTGCGAGAAAGTGGTAGGAAGCAATGACCCAAAAATGAACGAGACTGAGAAGCAGTTTAAGACAGGAAGGAAAATCCGAATGGTTGCGGAATGCTCTTCATCTCTTCGAAAGGGGGATATAAGTACGACCCCGTCCTTGAGAATCCAGGATCGGCGACGCAATTAGAGCGGGCTCGTACATTCGGTTCGACGTGAATGATTGCGGCAGATCGGGAGGCGGCGAGGGTCAGGCGAAACTCGACTATGAATCCGTTTCATGTTGCATTTCATTTGCTGACTTGGTCTCGGGACTTGAGTGTCTTGGCCCCTGTCATTGGTTTGGCCTCGATAATGCTTGAAAACAATCGGGCGGCGGGGCGTCGACCTGCCAGATTCCGCAGCGAGGATCCATGTCGCTCTGTTCCGATGGAACTGACCTTATAGACATCGGTCAAGGGGTCTCATACGAGTATGACGAGGGATCTCTGAGACACGGTGTCATAAGCTGATTGTGTCAGGGGCATTTCTAGGGAGGAATGCAGCGGAGAGATCACATACGTGGCCGATGAAATCTGGGATATGCCGCCCGACTTAGCTGTTGATAACGAACGCAGGCAGTAGTATCTCATACAGCTTCGAGGACGAACCCGACCAGGTAATTGCTCTCGGACCGAGAAGCGAGTTATGGCGATGTGAAACATGATCCTCGGAAGGGCAATTCCTCGAGGTTCGGCTCGCATCTGGTTTGTAAAGGGATGCTTGATTCAACGGGATGTGTTTCAGAGGAGTGTGATACCTGGGGACCTGTAGTGAGTGCTCAGGATTTGCTTGAGACTGCTCATCCCTTTTACTGCCTCCTCGCGCTGCCCCTTGTAACCTTCACTTTTCCGGTGCCTCCCAATGCTCCCATCTGTATTCGCTCCAATCGGCCTTGACCGGGATCAGCATCGTAGTATCTGAACAGAGTGACTATAAGTTCAATTTGTTCACACCAAGCGACTCTAAGTGATCAAGATCCATATATTCTTGCTTGTGCCGTTCATAACGCAGCGATTACAATGTCGACAAGCGAAAGTCCGAATGGGTGTCAGGTAAGCAGCACGTGCGCAAGGCACTGCCAGAACGGAACCAAAACTTCTGTAAAAAGCGTTGAGTGATTTCTTCCATTCCGCCATCATGTCAAATGTACCATAGCCATCTCACCGACTCTTCCTTTTCGCCATGGCCATCCCACTCCCGAGACGATCCCTACGCTCCCTCGTTGTATTCCTCTGTATCGTCCTCGGTCCCTACTTCTTCGTCCGACACATCTCTTCAATCTCCCAGGCGGATTCCTCTCCCTCAGCCGCCTATTCATATCTCTCAGGCTCGAGCTCAAAACGTGTCGAATCGGAGAGACAGGTGGCTGAAAGAGATTTGGGAGATGATTTGGTGTTCCAGCAAGATGATCCATTATTGATTGGATCGTCGAAAGCGACAGAAAAGGGGAAGATCAGGATGGCTCGACATACCTTCCTTCCGAATGGACTCCTGGAGGTGAAGCCGGAAGGTCAACACCCGATCCACGACCTGATTGAACAGGGAGAGAGAACTTGGGGAAGAAAGCTGGAGCAAGCGAGTCGGACGCTGGGGGAGGCGGTGAACGAGTATCGGAGAAGGTATGGGAGGGCACCGCCCAAGGGCTTTGATCGATGGTCAGTGAACCGCTATTTATACAAGATGCAACCTGATTCGCCGCACGACAGGTGGACCTACACTCAGAAGAATAATGTCCAGCTCCCGGACGAGTACGATCAGATTGTGCGTCTATCCATGTCGCTGTTGTGTAGTCTTGTCTGATGATACTGTAGAATCAGGACCTTGAACCGTTTCATGCCCTCACCGCTATTGAGCTTCAGAAGCTCCGTCTTCAAGCTTCCTCATTCTCAGGGATGTACACGATTTCCTGTCCGGGAAGGACCTCGACGAAAACCTCCAACAGCTCGCGGTGTACCTCTTCGATTGTCGAGAAAGGCTTGAATCTCGAAGGCAGAGTCGTTGCCAATCAACGGGCGGAAGCGCAATTGAGCTTGTTGAAGGATATAGAAGGGGAGTTGGAGGCTGTCGAGGCCGTTTTCTATAGCCATGACGTGCCCTGGCAGTTTGTGGGACATGAATATGTGAGTGTCTGTCGCCCTGATCTGGCCGCTGCTGATGGAGAGGTAGAAAACCGCTTTAGAAGATGCTGCTGCAGTTGGGGAGTGTGAGTCCAGTCGGCAAGCATGGTGAACAACTTGCTGAGATCTTCCCGCGATAGACTTGAACGTGGAGGAGCACGAGGTGAGCTGGGCTTTCCCCTCGTGTCGAAGTAAGCTGATGGATGAATTCAGCTGGATTGGGCCCACCTCGGCTGGGCATCTGCTTGTGCACCTCACAAACCGCTTCGTCAGACATACGACACCGACGTTCTACCTGATCTGGAGGCCATGTGGGATGGCCCAAAGACCTTCATTTGGGACCACAAGGCGTTAGTCCGCTTGCGCGGCCAAGGTAAGGAACGACCCAATAATGATAACCGTCAGTGCTATGGATCCTTGCATACATCCCACCATGACTCACCTTGTCGGCTTTCTCTCTGGGCATGGCAAAGGGCCTGGACCGAGCAAGGAGCTGTATCCAGTCATGGCGATGTGTAAGACTACCTTGCACTCAGATGTCCTTGCTGTGAGTCGCTGCATATGCCTACTTGTTTTATCTAATTCTTCACGCCAGGTTTCCATGGAAGCCTGGACGGAAGATGTCGGCATCGATCCGCCATGGGAGGAAAAAACGGATGACCGCATGCTTTGGCGAGGCAAGACGACCGGTATCTACTTCAAGGATGGCGTGCCGTGGAGTGAGTGAAGTTCGGGAACCTAATCTAGCCAGATCGGGCGCCGGAAAACTCCGCTCATTGCACCGTCGTCTTGCAGATATATCCCAGCGTATCAATCTCGTTTCCCATACAGCCCGCACCACAGGCTTTACGCCAGTTTACGATATTTCTGAACCCTTCGCGGCGGTCGGCGCTCCGCGAGACACCGCTCTCTCCCGGCTCAATTCCGAGCTTGTCGATGTCGGTTTCGTGGACGAGGCAATCCAATGTGATCCCGAGGTTTGCGCTGAGATCGGTGACACATACAAGTTTGCCGGGCGAAAGGACTGGGATCAAGGCAATCAGTGGGTTCCGCATTCCGGGCGGTACGTAACACTCAATTCCCAGCTAGGCATAAATACCTGCTGGACATTGGTAAGCTTACAATGACTTCGCTGTCTGCATCCGCTGACGAGAATCTACAGACGGTAATGGATGGAGCGCACGATTCAAGCGATTGATGAGCACCAACTCGGTCGTTGTCAAATCAACCATCTTCCCGGAGTGGTACGTCTTTCCCTCTGAGCCATTCTTCGGCCTGATGAATTCTGACCACAGGTACACCGATCGGATACAGCCTTGTGAGCTGGCTGTTGAAGCTCGATCTGGTCGTTACAGCCTTTGGCTGACTGGGAACATAGGGGTCCACTACGTACCCGTGAAAGCCGACTTGACCGATCTGTATGACGTGCTCACCTTCTTCCGGGGCGGGCATGACGATCTTGCTCGAAATATCGCTGTGGCGGGAAAAGACTGGAGCAAAACCTTCTGGAGAAAAGAAGATATGGTATCTTATCAGTTCCGGTCAGCTCTCACGCTCTTCAGCGCGTTGTTCCCAAAGCTGATAGTCTCCGGACAGGTTATTCTTGGAATTGTCGAGATTGATGGCACCGCATCGGGATAAGGCGTCATATCACGTCCGAGGAGCGGACCTAGACTAACAACATATCTAGAGATCTTGGAAGCTGTGGTTTGCATTGCATAAGTGAAGTCACTGGATAGAGCAGATCGGGCCAGGTATATCACGGATCCTCTCCTCTCTGGAGGTCTTCTGCATCGTTATCTGTATCCTATCAGCTTGATGTGGAGAAGAAACGTTGAGGAAACGTACCGGGACCATCAGACCGCCTGGCATCTTCGTCCCTAGTGGACCGTACCTGTGAGGCTGAGAGCAAGGAACGGAAGAGGAGGGCAGACCTTGGGGCAGGACCATGGGGAAGTCCGCGACGGAAGACATGGGCAGGACTGCACCCCCAGGCAAGGATGTCCCCGTTGGCAGACTATTTCCTTCAGCAAATGCCTCTTTGAAAAACCAAATCACGCACAAGACTCCTTCGGTACTATCTCACTCGGCGTAAGCGAACCGTATGTTTCGTTTGGACGATTGACTTGGGCATACATGGTGTGATAAGCATGATATTTGATACCGTATCCGTCCGGGACGATAGCATTCTAGTGGCTGTTCAGTAATGTTTCCTATGAAGCAATCCATCTGACATCTCGAGATCATGAAGGTTGACATGGAAAGCGGTGAGATGGGAGATGAGAGATGAGGATATCGAGGATGAGACTCACCGCCACGGGTTCTTCGACGGTGACTGCGAATGGATGAACCGGGCGACCCGCGCCGATCCCCGCGGGGAGAGCTTTATCTCTACTCAACATGATGACTCGGTTCAGTTTAGCTTGTTGCGTTAAACAACGAGACGTCTATGAGATGCGTCAGATGAGGACAGTGGACCAGATGGTGGTGGTGCACCCCAAAGGAGGTGGACGGAGAGGGGTCAGAAAGGACCCATAAGTGATGTGAACGCCAGGATAGTCACGCGCTTATACAGACAAGCAGTTCGGTACGTAGTGATATCACGGTAAAAATGCTAAGTGTCTTCTGAAATGACCAAGTCTGTTCCCATGAGTCCTGCTTGACGGAAGGGTGGGTATGCAGTTCGATAACAGCGAGACGGACCGTGTGCCACACTGCCACTACTGCTGCCACGTTGATGCATGGTGGGAAGCAATGTCCCCTTGAGTGCAGTACAATCTTGCTTCTCCCCATCCCTTCGTCTACATCACAGCGTGCCAGAATACCTCCATCACTTTCTCACCCTTCTTTATGTATGAACTCAAATGGCCACAGTGTCAATCAATCCCAGTCGATCCCAATCTCTTCATTCCCGCTCAGCGGGCGACCGGGTACCAGCCTATCGAACCGAGCGTTTCGTATTGTCTCGCCATCGCCTCTGCCCATGTCCCATCAGATGACTCCATTCAAGCGATCTTCTTCCCCATCCCCATCTGCCATGTTGGATCTACCAATGAAGAGGCTTCCCACTGGCTACGCCAAGGCCCTGGGTGCTTTCCCCTCAATCACTTCCACCGAGGCGATATCGGACGTGGAGGATGAGCTGGCTTTTGCGCCGAGGAAGGATAAGGGGAAGGGCAAGGCTAAGCTGAGGGAGATGCCGGAGCTGCCCGAGTCTGTATGGACGAGGATCTTCGAGCTGGTCTACGAGGATATCACGGAGGGTGAGCTCTTATCCTATACACCCAATCTCTTGGCTTAGGTCCGAGCTGAAGCGGAGCAGAATGGCACCAGTCTGGGCAGTATCAACGGGCACTCACGCCGCTACTCCTCTCGAAGGATCTCACGAGCACCTCTTTACCAGTACTATACTCTCACCCTGTGATCAGCTATTCAACAATCCTACCTTTCCTCCGCTGCCTTCCTTTCGCATCCCGGTACACCGACATGGCCAAGGTCTCGCATGTCCGCCACCTCACCATACGCGCTTCACCAGCCATCCCAGGCCTAGAGAACAAGCGCCTTGCGTCAGCTGCTGACTCAAACACCAATCGCTCAAATCTGCACACCATTCACGCCTCCCTGCCCGACGTACTCCGCCAGTTCCCAGAGCTGTTGACCTTCACCCTCAAAGACACCCTCGTCCTCTACCAAGCCGACGCGAGCATCCTCTTTAACGCGCTTAAGCTCATCCGCCCGAAGAAAGCTCGACTTGAGATCAGGATGTGGGATCTCTACGACTGTCCGGTTGGGCAAGACCTCCTCGCTGCGACTCGACCAAGCATCCATACTTCAATGAGCAGGACGATCATCTCACCACCGCCCTCGGCAAACAGGGAGATTCGCCCGTTCCGAGACGCCGGAAGGAGCTTGATGCAGGAGGCATGGAGGGACGCGCTGTACAAAGGGGTCGAACTCGAGTTCCCTCAATGGTGGATCGAACCGCCAAGGGCCGACCCGCCGGCACCACCAGCGAATGCAGCCGTCGGTGCACACCCATTCCATCAGATGCATGCGGCAGCAATGGCACTTCTCAATGCCGCTCCTGGCAACGCGCCGATCGATATGTCAACATTCTTTTCGCGTCACCCTTCCAGTAGTCAAACTGGACTCCCTGGTCCTGCGGGTGGAAAAACATTAAGCTCTACTTTCAATCCGTATCGTCATCCCCCTTTCCAACGCCGAAGTACACGGCCCAGCTCCCTTCCGCCTGGACAGGCCTCGACCACCTTGGATGCATTGACGACACGCTTCGTCGACGATCTCAGCGATGTGTCCTCTAAAGCGGACGAAGACTGTGCGCGACTATTGGAAGCGACTGCGGATCAGTCGGGTGCCTTTCCAGACACCCCGGATTTGAGCACTTCGAGCCACGCCACGGTGTCTGCGCCCGCTCCCCATACAAATACGGCATCCCCGTCAGGGTCGATGCCTTTGTCCGCTGAGATGCCGCTAGTGTCTGCTGAGATGCCGCCTAGCGGATCATCTTCCGTCTCGACGTTGGCGGAGCCATCATCCTCTCAGATCGTTACAGGGAGATCAGGTCAGCCGTGCGTCAATCATGTGGCTATGGTCATTATTTCCGCCGATTCGCCCAGCTCAATCGCTGAGACCGTAGACATGACGGAAGCGCAGCGTGCCAGGACCGACCATCTATATGTCCGCCCTACCACGCTTTCTTCGAATCACTCAATCGACGGACATCAACGTATACCTGAAATTCATTCGACCGTTCCACCGCCCAGAGCATCCACTCCAAGCTATCTTCTCCGTTTGCGGCCGGACAGTCGGCCCTCATCTCGCATCAGGGCTACTCGCTCATCTGAGAACAGGGTTGTTCCAGCACCCGATGCCTCTGCTCCGGGAATGACCTCTTACCTTCTGGCGCATCACACGCGAGGACTTCTCCTTGAGCTCCTCGAGCATCATTGGACCCCATACTTACAAGCGCTTTCCATCGTCGCCTTCGATCCCTTGGTAAGCCTAGTCGTCCGTGCCCCTCTTCTCGATTTGTGGACACAGGTGGCAGTTCCGCATATCCGAGTGCACCTACCAAGAGGCTGTCACTCGCTTTCGATCTTCAAGGGCGCGAAAGAGGTAGCCCGAGACAGGATGAGGAACCGTCAAGGCGACGGGGCAGCTGATCCGATACCTCCCGACGTAAACGCGGAGAACGACCAAGAGGCCGATCGTGTTGTCGGTGGAGATGGGATGGGTGGCGATCTCGTGCACGAGGATACCAGGCTGTTCGAGATTGAAGTCAACACGATGGCCGAGATGAACGACGATGTTTGGATCAGGGGTGGAAACCAGCTCCCACCTCAAGTGTGTAGGATCTTCGTGGGCGAGCAGGACTGGAGGGATCTCCGTATCGGTACTTTCCTTCCTCACTCATGCCGGAACAAGGCTGAAGGAATGGTCAGGCCCTACCGCGTTGTCGCCTGAAATGCCTTTCCAAGCGGATCATCACATTTCGCCGTCGCCTTCCACATCCGATTTCCGATCGCCTACGTTCACCTTCGGGTCGAGTGGTTCCGACGGGGCGATGAGCGAGGATGAATTTACCTTGGAGCGGGAAGCCGGGGACACGTACGATGCGCCAGCTGCAGCGGCGCAGAGGAAGAAGATCGAGAAGAGGGCCGCTGGAGAGCAGTAGACTAGGGGATCTAAGGATTAACTCTGTATCATCGGCGAGTCTCATTTGGTTACTGGGAGCATTTCCCATTACATCACATTTATGCAGTCCTTTGTGAAGTCTTTGCCAGACGGACTTTGAGAAGGTAGTATTCCTGAAGCAGAAGACCACCTTTTGACCTGAACGGTGCACTGTGCAAACGACTGTTGCCTGACGACAATTCATTGATGCGGCGGTTTGACCTAGGCTGCGAATTTGCAAGCGGCGCCCATGTTGAAAGGCGTGTAAACTTCACCACCTATCTAGCTAGCTTGGCAGCTTCTCCATCATCTCGGACATTCACACCTACGTCCTATGCATCATACTTTTACAACGTCTTCAAACACCTACACAAATGGTGGCTGAATTCCAACAGCAAAGATCCCCGCCCAGGAACCGGAATCGTACCTGAGATCTTCGGTCGATCGGCGCAACCGAATATAAAGCCTCGTTTTCTCGACCTATCACACTCATCCCACCCATCTCGCGCCCCACATGCTCCCTCTCGGCTACGCCTCCTCCCCACCCTACTCTGGCCCCAAATGCGCCTGGGTAGTCTTCCTCCTCACCTTCCCCTCCTATCTCCCAGGCATCCTCGTCCTCGCTCACTCACTCCGGAAACACAAATCGAAATACCCCCTGATCGCAGCCGTCAATCCCGCTCTCCCTTCCGAGACTCGGACTGCGATGGAGGGGTCTGGGCTGGAGGTGAGGGTGGTCGAGCCTTTGGTGCCAAAGGGCGAGGTCACGATCATTGCCGAGAGGTTTGTGGATACTTGGACGAAGCTCGCTGTCTTCGATTTCACAGAGTACGACGTGAGTCGCGCTCCGGGTTGGATTGGAGTAGTGGACTGGACTGATGTGGAGGTAAGAGACTGGTATTGATTGATGGGGATATGATGGTGAGACGGAATATGGATGAGCTCTTCAACCTCCCGATGGAGCGAGATGAAATCGCGGCGACGTATGCTTGTGTCTGTAACGTGCCGCGATCCGACTGGGCGCCAGATGACTGGTCCGTCCCTTCCAAGGACCGGTAGTGAGTTTCAACTGATCGGTGGGCTGACAGGACACGGGAGAATTGCGGCTTCACTACCCTCGATACCCGCCGACGGACGCACGACCTGCTCAATTCCGGCATCGTCGTCCTCACCCCTTCCCACTCCACAATGTCCCGAATCACCTCCCTGCTCACCTCCACCGCCCCCTCTGACCAAGCAAAGATCCGTTCCTGGATGTTTCCCGACCAAGATCTCCTCAGCGACCTCTTCTTCGACAAGTGGATCAAACTGCCGTGGTACTACAACGCGCTGAAGACCATGCGGTATTGGCACGGCAAATTCTTCCGGGACGAGGACGTGAGGAATCTACATTATATCGTGGATAAACCGTGGCAGCGGAGACCGCAGCGGAATGACGAAGGGATGAGGAAGGAGACGGGGTGTGTATTTCGGGTCGAGCCAGGGGAGTTTGGGGAGGTGAATGATGAGAGTGGGGGATATACTTTGGGGTTGCCGGCACATGAGGCAGACGCAGTGACGCATGGATGGTGGTGGGAAGAGTATGAGGAAATGGTTGTGGAGATGAGGGAGACGGGGTATTCGAAGTGGGAGTACCTCGAGGGACTGGTCGCGAAGTGAAGGAGACATGGGCCTGTCTGCCGCTAGCGACACTACTCTTCCTCGAGTGGTGCGGCACGACCTTTTCGCATGGCTTGATCTGCATGATTGAAGAGTCAATGCTCCCACTCGATGACACCGACCGTGTGATCCATCTACATCACCGAGGGGTCGGATGCTTCGTGTGAAGCCTCATGCTGGAACCGCATCCCAACACGGGTCGTCCCGTTGACAACCTCATATAATCAAAACCGTGAACTCCTGGGTCCCAATCTGGCAGGCCACTTTGACGTTCACGTTTCTGGCTGGCTCACGACTCGAATCAGCTCGGAGTCGATGTTCGTGCTCAGCGAGTGCATTTTACAGCCTGACTTGGGGTGATGCGTGATTTTCACCGTTTTGCGGACCGGTCGAATCCGGATCTGCAGGCCTCGATCGTCCATGGGTGATCGCGTGGGGACGCATTGAGCTATGTATAGACAAGTCTCGAATGCATACACGATCGTCCTATCGCTTATCTTCGCCATGTCCATCGATCGTCATCACGTCTAACGTCGCTCGATCCTCCTGGGTCAGTGTGCATCACTCAGTGTGCATCACCTTCAATCCCTGTTCTCCCCAACCACCTCCGATAGGGGCCCCTTTCTCGTTGGCCGAATGAAGCTGATACATTGCCAGGGTCACACCCGTCCCCACCTGAATTTAGCTCTCAACATCCTCCACCAACACCCGAGCCTCAAAATCACCTTCATCGGCAACATCGACAACACCGAGAGATGTCATGCCGAACTCGCCCGTCATGGTTCGTACCAAGACCGTCTAGATCTGCTCTTGCTCGGCGAGACTGAGGTGGGCTTAGGGCGAGAAGGCGAAGGAGGGAGTCGAGGTGGTCCCGGTGAAGCCGAGTCTGGCGGTCGTGGATCAGTCGGTGATGACTTGGGGAGTGGCGGTGAAGATACAGGTCGAGAAGGAGTTGGGAGGGGAGCCGGTCAAGCTGTACGGACTCCACGTCAGCCCGTTGAGCTTCTTCGCTTCATTTCGGTGGAAATACGCTGATGTGGGGGGAACCATATAGGGCTTGGGCATTGGTTGTGATGGGCCTGCCTCCAGGTCGTGTTTTACTGGTTCTGATGTCGGATACAGACTTTTACGGGAATACCGAACCTGCTATTCCGGTACCCGAATTCCTGGAGGAGAGCCAGAGGACAGGGGAGAAGTCCACCGATCTCTACTACAAGGTGTGCACCTCCTCATCTTCAGATCAATCAAGCGCTGAAGCGCAGTGGCTCGAGAACGACGCAGTCGTGCATTTCCCTGGTGTCCCTCCTCACTGTACGTTGAACCGTCGGGCTAGTCGATCCAGTACTGAGAGGCGTTTGCCCGCGCAGATCGATATGAATGGGACCCACAGCAGACCTGGAGAATAGTCGACGACATCGCCAGCATGGGCTGCCAGATGATGCAGTTTGGAAGCGAGATGGACGGGATGATCATGGCATGGGTGGGAGAGCTCGAGCCGGAGGCAGAGGAATAATGGAAGAAGGCCATGGCGCGAGAAGGGGCTTCTCACCTGTCGGTAGATCCTGATTGATGAATTTCAGAGCGTGAGCTGATGGGTCTGGTGTCATACGTGGGGCCGCAATTGCCGCCTGGGTATTGGGAGGAGGCAAAGCCGGACTTATCGGTGGAGTTCTCGAAGGGAAACTCGGCGTCGGAAGTTGGGGAGTTCTTGGACCGGTAAAGGACTATGGGGAGAAGGGTGTGATCAATATCTCGTACATGTGCTTGCCCCTTGACCGCTCCCTGCTGACAACATCATCAGCTGGGGAACGGTAAGAAGGCAATGAAGCTCTCTATAATCCTAGCTGAAGGACGTCTTCGCATCTCTTTCCCCCGGCGAACCAAGTCATCGCTCTCTTCGAACCCGAACGCCCTCTCCCCACCTATGCCATACCTCTTCTCGTGTCCAAACAAGAAGAACCCGCCCGGGGTGACTGCCCTTATCGAGCAAAGCGGGTCTAGGGGGCTGGCAAGTGAGTGGGTTTCACAGCAGAGCGTCTTGCAACTTAAGGCGATTCGGTTGGTCTCTTTCACGAGAACTGTCAGCTGAGAGAAGGCCAGGCGATAGGCTGGGCGCTGACTCTTGGCGGTGCGAATTCGTGAGCGATCCACCTCGGCGCATCGGCGGAATTGACAGGAAACAGGACCTCGGAATGTATGATCAACTCGATCCCGCTGATCGTCTCGCCCATCAGTGCGGAGCGTAAGCTCGTTTCCCCTTCCCATGTGGCCGAACGCCGATTGTGAGGTTGACAGAACCATGCACCGCCTCACAAACGTCACAAGTCTACCACGCCGGCTTCGAGATCCTCCAAATCCAAGCGAGGTACAACGTCGGTCGTCCGCTCTACCGAGGTGACAAAGTCGAGGGTACGGATGAAGCTATCCGCGCCGAGCTGAAGGAGGTGTTCGAGAAGGTCAGAGGGAAAGAGGGGGAGGAGGTGAGGAAGGGCATGGAGGGGTTACATCGGATCGAGATGGACAGTCGGAAGGATGGACAGACTGCTAAAGCGATGGAGGCGCTTGGAAGGGTGTGACTCTGTGCTGGAACTAAGGAAGAGGGGTCGGCAAAGCAATGTATCTTCTGAAGGCTCTTACGCCCCGCAGCAAGCAGTCATCCCAAGCGCTCGCTTGATCCATCTCCCCTCGGATCACCTGAGGCATTGCGCAGTCAGGCTATCCAAAAATCGAAGAAAGGCGACCATGGGATCAGGAAGGGTGAGTAGATGAATCCACAGTTGCGAATCTATCAGAAGGAGAGGGATATAAAATTCGAGAGGAATCTGAGGAGGGCCTCAAAGAGTGGAAGAGAAAGGTTCGGATCACGTTGGCGGGGGCTCATGGTCCCCCTAGTCGAGTCCGTGACCGCCGCGGTTGGAAACCCCAAAGCAAGCGCCCCGATTCTGGCAGGCCTGTGAGTCGGGCAGGAGGAAGTCACAACAGGTCTGTTTCGGTCTAGAAAGCACGACAAGATCGGATGACGGCCCAAAGCTCGGACGAGAATAATGTATATGCCGGGAGAAGTCTGGTACCGGGAGAAGTATGGAGGGAGGCTTCGTGATTTGGTTCCGTGCGCGCGTAGGATTTTCAGATTCTCCATTCATCACTTTCTCACTTTCTCAATTTTCTCACTCCCTTCGACCGTTTCGACATAAGCGAAAATCGAGGACGAGATGTCGCTCAAAGTCCCCAAAGCTGGGGGTCCAGACCTCTTCAAGTCAGGCTACAAGGTGAGCTCGCGAGCTACCGTCTCCACGGCGATTTCCATCCGCTTCCTCCTGCGTATGGAGTTGTCATCCGAGCTCTGGATGTCTTGATACTGAGCTTGGTCCTGTATAGTATATGTCGGGCTTGGAAGAAGCGGTACTCCGCAATATCTCGGCTGTTGGCGAGTTGAGCGAGATTGTCAGGACCTCCTTCGGTCCGAACGGTATGTCCAGCTCAACATTCCTCCACAGCGAGCGTCAAAGCTTCAGTCCAGTCACTGATGGAGGTGTACAGGTCGCAACAAGCTGATCATCAATCACCTCGGGAGACTATTCGTCACATCTGATGCAGCGACCATCATCCGGGAGATAGAGGTTGCGCATCCGGCTGCGAAACTGCTCGTGATGGCCAGCACCGCCCAGGAGTCCGAAGTGAGCCCGCCCCTCTCTCACTCCGACTGCGAGTATGCTTGGTGGGGAGACGCTGATGACGTGCCAAGATGGGCGATGCCACCAATCTCGTCCTCATCTTCGCTGGAGAACTGCTCAAGCGGTCCGAACACCTCTTGACGATGGGATTACATCCGAGCGACGTGATCCTGGGTTATGAGATGGCGCTCGCGAAGGGACGGGAGGAGCTTGAAAGTACGTTACCCCTTCCGAAAAAATGGCGGGAAGGAACTTCATTGCTGACGAAGGTGTACCATAGCCCTCGTCTCGTCTACGATCGACTCATTCCCCCTACCCTCCTCATCCCAACTCGCATCAGCCGTCGCACCATCCCTCGCCTCCAAACAGCCTGGCTCAGAGAAGTTCCTCGCCTCGCTCGTAGCGGAGGCTGCGTTGGCTGTCATGCCCATGAACCCCAGGGACTTCAATGTTGATTCGGTCAGGGTGGTAAAGGTGCTGGGAGGGGGGTTGGACGCTAGTCGGGTGGTGAGGGGTATGGTGTTTGGGAGGGAGCCAGAGGGTGAGTCTTGGTCCACCCAGGTCGTTTGGACATTCCCTCTCCTTTCGCGCACGTAACATCGGCCTTATGGCATCACGTCAACTGCGCATGAGCTCCACCGCCGCACCGAGTCAGCCTGGTAGAGAGCGGAACTGATACAACCCTCCAGGCGTGGTCAAGAAGGCAACGAAAGCTAAGGTCGCTGTCTACACATGCGGTCTCGACATCTCCCAGACGGAGACCAAGGGGACCGTGTTATTGAAGAAGGCGGATGAGCTCCTGGACTTCACACGGGGAGAAGAAAAACAGCTCGAGGGAGTGAGCACTCCTTCCTACTCCATCCCTTCTCCAAGTTTCTTCGCAAGGGCTGATGGGCTGATCATTACGCTCTCAGTACTTCAAGGAGATCGCAGACTCTGGCGTCAAACTCATCATCGCTGGCTCTGGCATCGGTGACCTCGCCTTACATTACCTCAACCGTATGAACATCGCCGTCATCAAAGTGCTCTCCAAATTCGATCTTCGTCGCCTCTGTCGTGTGGTCGGAGCTACTCCGCTCGCTCGACTTGGCGTGCCTACGCCCGAAGAAGCAGGGATGGTAGACGTATTCGAGACCGTCGAAATTGGTGGGGACCGTGTGACCGTGCTTCGACAGGAGGAAGGCGAGAAGACTCGGACGTCTACTATCGTCCTCCGTGGTGCGACAGCGAATTACCTGGACGACCTGGAACGTTCTCTGGACGATGGGATCAATACCGTTCGCATCCTCTTGCGTGATGGTCGACTTGTTCCGGGTGCGGGAGCGAGCGAGATCGAGTTGGCGAGGAGGGTGGCGAGGTATGGCGGGAAGACTGCTGGTCTGGCACAGCATTCGATCAGGCGGTGGGCTGAGGCGTGCGAGGTTGTCCCGAGGACATTGGCGGAGAACGCGGGACTCAACGCGGAGGACGTGATCAGTGCGCTGTACAAGGCGCATGGGGATGGACAAGGGGACGCCGGAGTGGATCTCGAGAGTGAGACGAGTGGGGTGACGCCGAGTGGAGCTGGGATCAACGATTCGTTCGCGGCGAAGGATTGGGCTATGAAATTGGCGACGGAGGCGGCGATCTCGGTGCTCAGGGTGGATAGTATCATCGTTAGTAAACAAGCGGGAATCGCACCGCCCAAACAGTCGGGTAACTGGGATGAGGACTAGATGTCAGACATGCATGTCGCATGCACAATCGACTGGACAAGGACAAGGCACGGTGTGGTCATGGATAGATGATGTCCAAGAAACGCAATCCGATATAGGCGAAATCGAAGCGGGGTGAAGAGGATAAGGGCGACACGATCTCACTAGACGACCCGATGTAACCTCCTCCCCACCACGCCATCCTCCTCTAAACGCCGTGCTCCCTCTTCCCCAAGACTTTCACGCACCATCCGCAGCACATCCGCTACAGACTTCGTCACCCCCACCGTACCCTTACCGCTCGAGTCCCGGTTGTCGGGCTTGTCATGGAAGTTGAGCAGTTCGTAGAGGGAGGCGATCTGGTCCGCCTGTACTTCATCATCACCGAGTACTTCACCGTTTTCGAGCCTTCCTTCGGCTAAATGGTAGATAGAGACGCGACTGACCTTCTGCTCGAGGGTATCTATCACTTCTCGCAGGTGTTGCGCTAGGATCTTCCGCTTCGCTACCGCCGAAGCGGCGTCAAGTACCTTGTACGAGTCTGCCAACTCCGCATACACCCTACAGACCTTTCCGTCAGCCTGAGACGCGGATGAGGAGGATGGTGAGGGAACACACGCTTTGTAGTGCGCAAAGTCATCTTCGAGTTCGCGGAGGACTCGGGCGAGCACCGTTTGTGGCGGTAGCGGGTCGGCCGATGGCGATGTTTCTCTGGATCTGGACTTCGGCTTCTCGATCGCAGGCTGTACGACTGGCGGGGCGGTGGTGAATCTCATCGACCATGGCGACGGTCGTGCTGAAGCAGGAAGAGGTAGAGGTTCGCCGAGAGCAGCAAAGAACTCCCCCTCATCCTCTGCGCGGATGGACGGGAATGGACTGGCTGGACCTTCGGCCTGGTGGACCCGCTTCGACCGATGGGACGAGGATGAGCGGGATGCGGGGGTCGGTGAGGAATTACCGTCGTCGGAGGGAGGTGGTGTGGGGCGATGAGCAATCCGAGTTGGGGGTTGGACGGTGGGCGGCATGAGTTTGGGTTGGGGGACTGCGGCGGTATGAAGACCTTGGCGTAGTTTCGAGGGTGCTGATATTGGTGCCGGAATCGAGGTCGACGCAGCTTGCCGCTTCTCCACGTCTCTCCGCGCCCTCTCTACCTCATCTACCCGTTCCCTCTCCACCTCACCGACCAGCCGCGCAGCTTCATCCGCTTCCATCCTCACTGTCCTCTCCCCTCTCGCTTTCCGCCTCGTCTCGAGTCCCTCCTCCACGATCCCGCCTAGCCTCTGCACCTCCTTACCCAGGCGCTCGACTGCTCGCCGCAAGTCCGCGAGCTCGGACTGGACTGAGGTATTACCGGATCGAGGCGGAGACTGGGGTTGTTGTGATAATCGGAGCTCAGAGACGAGCGCTTTGTTCTGCTCGAGCTCGATCGTAAGCCGGGCGAGATGGGATCGAAGCGACTTGACTAGGTCCTCGAGAGCTACTCTTTATCAGTTGCGCACTACGCTTCCACAGCGGACAAACCAGTCTTCTCGCTGACGACTTCTCGCAATCGCCTATCCCCGTCCTTTCTCGCATCCTGAACCTCGCTCCTTGCTCTATCAAGTTCACCTTCCAGCTCTCTGACTCTCCGCCTACAAAGCGCATTCTCCGTCTCAAGCCCCCGTAGTCGCGCATGAAGGGTAGCCAGCGTTTGCGGGATGGTACCTATCTCCTCATCAGTTGTTGCCTTTGCGCTCAGGTTTGAGAACCGTACCTCCAGAATCCCCGCCGACATCCCCATTCTTCCCCAGTCCCCCAAATTCCCCTCCTTTCGCCGGCGTCTCCATCAACCCGGTCAAACCCGTGACATCCGCGCTCTGTTCCACCCTCCCCGGCGCCGACGATCTCCGACCCTCATCCTGGAGCGTCCTAACCCTCGACTTCTCCTTCATCCGTCTCGGGGCTGGCGTCTGTTGAGCATTATGAGTGGTCGACTCGCCAAGTACACGACGGGCTTTGAGCTCGTTACCGAGTTCTCGAGCCATGGAGGAGAATCGACTTCCGGTATCTTGTTTCGGACGAGCGGCTTTAACGGGCTTCGCGGTGGCGGCGTAGTCGCCGGACGAGCCTGATCCGGAGCGGGAGGCTGGAGGGGAGGGGAGAGGGTCGTTTCGGTTGAGTGTGAAAGACAGGTTGGGGTTGTCGCCGAGGATCGATGCGAATGGTGAGGGAGAGCGGGGTGAGCGGGGTGGGGAGAACGGGGATGTCGGGCGGGGCGAGATGCGCTGTGAATGGAGCTCATCAGCTCTGACGACCGACTCTAATCTGCCCGTCCGACAAGCTGGGTATTTTGAAGGCTGAGTGTTTACACTCACATCACTCATGACCCGTCCGAGCTCCCCGACCAACCTGCCCAAACTCCTCTCCGGATCCCAATCATCCTCCTCCCCGAACCCATTCCTCTCCCTGCCCCTCGCACCCTTCCGCTCATATACCCCATCGGCCAGCGTCATCGCCGAGACATGATGTCCAGCAGTCGACACCGGGCTCTCGCCAGTACCCACACTGAGGTTCCTGCTCGCTGCTCTGGGTGTACCGTGTGGTCCGGAGAGACCGCGGGGATATTCCACTGAAGAAATGGATGACATGGAGCGGGATTGGGAGTTCAGGTGGATTGTCGAGTCGGAGGATGTGATTAGGGATGCGAGGGAGAGGGAATGGAGGTCTTGGTCCATTGTGGACTCGAGTCGGCGTCGTTCGAGGTCGGTCGCGGATGGGAGGATGGGTCGGGGTTCCATGGTAGTGAGGACCGTGAGATGGGAACAAGACCCAGCTGGGGTTATAGCCAGTAAGAGTACCGTTTTGAGGGATGGAAGAAAGGTAAACAAGGGTAACAAGAGAAGCGAGGGATGAATATCGTATTTCTTGCGTTGAGTGACAACCAGGGCTTGTTTGTGCAGCGTTCCGACCAAGCCGTTCCTGGGATTTCAGGGAAAAATCAACAATCAATGATTTCGGATATTCGGTTGAAAAGAACGGGATACAAGCTTTCAGGGAAGAGGATATTACGGATTGAGAAGGAGACCTTCGCAGCCCCAAAAGAGTCACGATTGCGGGCGGTGGTTCTACCCCTGTGGATGCGAGGGACTGCAGGATGTTGCCGACTGGACACTGCGGCCGGACAAATCGAGTAATTGCTACCGAGGAAATTGCGTTGTCAATGCAGTTCTCACTGAGGTGTCCAGAACCCTAGAACTCCCTTCAGGATGATCAGCCGTCCAACGCCTATATACCCACCTCTTATATGACTTTGCGAACGGATCTCATGCACCACTGATGCTGAACTACAGCTGCACTCAGTGGAAACACGTATCTTGCATGCTTCCGCCTAGTCCATGCTTCACTGCGCAAAGAGGGACGAGATCTCGTATGCATCACAGAGGCCCAACCGGACTTGCCCCATCCTTCCCCTTCCCCTTCCCCACGACCTCTCCCATACCTTCCCCATCCTCCGCCAGCGGGAGAGGTACATTCGCAGCCTCGACCCTATCGATCTCCTCCTTCAACCCTTCCACGCCCATGGTACCACCGTCAGCTTCCAATTGGGGGATGGGTGAGGGCTGGGCCGAGACGGGCGGCTGGTTCGGGTGGGACTCGATCTCTCGGATGGCGGCTTGGGCGGACTGCCACGCTTCCAGGTTCTGCCATCGCCAATCAGCGTGTCCCTCAAGTCAGGAGGGCGATGACAGACCTGACGACACCATTCCCGATGAACATTCGACAGCTGAATGGTCATCTGTCGGAGATCCGCGACCTTTTGCCGTTGGAACCGGTCAAGGTCCGCCTGTAGCGTGGTCGAGGCGTACTTCAAGTCTTGCGCCGACGCCTGGAGCGAATCTTCCAGCTGCGAAGCGAAAGCGAGTCAGGGATCCTTAAGATCGAGAAAGACATGAAGGTCTGAAGGAGTGGGGCCGCCGACTCACCTGCGAGATATTATCCCTCGTCTTCCCGATATTCGCCCGCCTCGTAGCCTCCGGATCAACATCCATCATCCCGCTCAAACTATGTTTCACCGCATTGATCAATCCGAATCCCCCACCAGCCCTTCTCTGTACTCGTTCCACCCTCTCCCTTTCCCTCTCCGCTTCTCGTTCTCTCTCCTGTTGCTGCTGCTCGGGATTTGCCAGACCCTTTCCGCCTCGTTCCAGCGCTTCTTCTAGTCGGCGAGCTTCTTTCTCTGCGGTCTCCAGGAGTTCGAGCTTGTCTGTCTGTGTTTCGAGGGCTTCTTGGACTAGCTCATACTGAACATGCTTCTGATGTCGAAAAGAAAGGCGGGCACGGATTAGGGTTGCAAATTGGGTGTAGATATTCAAGGGCTCGGTGGTACATCGCTCCCAAGATTGAAGCTGTGGAGATCCCTCGTCAGCTCCGTCACTACAGCTATGGAGTGCGAGCCGACCAGTGATGCCGTAGCCAGGTACTCCGCATCAACCGCCTGTCCAACCTTCTCCACCGCCTCGCCCAATCCGCCTCCCTCGACCAGACTAAACCCATTCCAAACTGCACCAAGCTCACTAAGATCCCCAGCCCTCTCACCCCACCGTTTCGTGACCCGCCGATTGACCCTCTCCATCGTCCCGCTGAAATGGCCCTGGAACTTCTCGGTGAACGCTTCAGAGTCTAGGAATCGCTGGTCTGGGCGCTGTAGGGGATGATTGGGTGAAGGGGCGGGAAGGAGGTGATGGGCGATGTAGGGGGTTGGTGAAGAATGCTCGGGAGACGAGGGGGATGTGGGCCGTTGAGAGGGGGAAGAGGGGTCTGCCTCGAAGGTCGGATTGTGGGATGGTGCGTGGAGGGGGTTCTTTGGGAGTAGAGAGATGGGTGGGGAGCGGATGACTTCAGACTATGGCATTTCCCCCGTCAGCCGTGGCGACACTAGAAGGGGTCCTCGATAGTGAGCCATGTCATACTGCACTCACCCAGCTGACGCCATCCTCGAGGAACCGATGCAACACATGCTCTCCGCCAAGTATCGGATGTCTCACGACCCTCCTAAGGAAGTCCTCAAGCAGCCTCTTACGCCTTGCCACGACCGTCGCGTCCTCCTTCGCCTTACTCTGGCCCTTCACCGCGTAGTCTGCTAGACTCTGCTTGTTCGGGATAGGGGGGATGATCAGGACAGGATAAAGGCCGGTGAGAGCTTGATGGAAGGATAAGAAGGACGAGTATCGTCGGCGGGTCGTATGTGACTAAACGAACTAAGCAATAGTCTGAAGATCATGGAAGAACAACTCACTCCCAGCTTAATCACATAAGTGATATAACTCGCCTTCCCCCCCTCTGTGGTCTTGAAAGCATCAACAATACTGATCTCCTCCCCTCGATGGATCTCCTTATCCCTCTCACAGCAGAAGTCTACCTTGGCTATCGGTCCTGAGAGTCGACTCGACCCGCGCTTGGGCTCTTTAGCAGGGTCGGGGAAGGACGCGCGGTGCGTTGGCGGTGGGGAGCCGGAGGCGGCGGATATTGTCGAGGAGGGTTTGGAAGGGGGTTTTGGGGATGGCGAGTGGAGTCTAGAGGGCGCGGGTGAGGGAGAAGGGGAAGTGGTGAATGGGTTGGGTGGGGGATCGTCCATGGTTGACGGTGATGATATTGATTATAGGGGGATTTGCAAAGGTGAGGTGCGGTGCAACGGTTGAAGGAAGGAGAGGTTGGGATGACGTGGCGCGGGAGGGGGTGTATCAGAGACACTTATCTAGGGTTGTCTAACGACACTCCCAAATCAAACCAATCATATCAACTAATATATACAGATAGACGATTCCACACACTATATGCCCTTGTCGATCGATACGGATTACGGCTAGAGTGAAGGTCCCAACGAAGGACAGAGATTCGGTCCTGTCACGATTGCACATTAGAAGATAGAGACGACATCGAATTTATCAATCGATATGCGACATCCTCTTACACCGGACGAGCTATCCGCGATCGTACGTGCCCTGTTCTCTAGACTCCTCTATCGACGTGCGACCTACAACTATTGGTCATCCCAGGCATCATCAGCCCAATCGATCTCCTTCGTTCCTCTGTCATCCGTACTGACCGGAACTGCTAGCTGACTTTCCCTCAGGCAGGGTGGACGTCGATAGCATGCTGGATGGTGGTATACGTCCGTCCCCTCTCTCGACCCCGAATCCAGCTGACACCACACCAGACACCGCAAATATGGGAAAACTACCAACTTCAGTCCGGCGAGGGTCTCTCCGTGACATTTATCGTCCTCTGGCTTCTGGGCGATATTACGAATCTCTTCGGTGGGGTTCTGGCGAAGCTCCTACCGACTATTATCATATTGGCTGGATATGTGAGCTTTCTCTTTCCCATGGCGAGCCGGCTCTGAGTCGAGTTGGCTGCTGGAGCTGGAGAAGCTGGCTGCGCTGATCTTCCCCCAGTACTCGATATGCGACCTCCTCCTCCTCTTCCAGGTATACTACTATCGCCGAGCCCGCCAACTCCGCTCCTCCACCCAATCCGAATCCGCCCCTCTCCTCGCCGCGCCGCCATCGGTTCCTCAACCCAAACCCCTCCTCCCACCCCGGCTAGAATACCCTTTGCTCCTGCTATTCGTGTTCGCGTCAGGAGTAGGCGCTTGGTACCTCTCCGACTCGCCTGATGACGTCTCGATACCCGAGAAGCCGGGAATGGGCGAGGAGGTGGAGCTGGAGTGGCGCAGTCAGGTGCTGGGGTGGACGAGTGCGGTTCTGTACCTTGGGAGTCGGGTGCCGCAGATCGCGCATAATTAGTCAGTCGAGCGCTCTTTACAGCAGGAGGGGTCTGCTTCCTTTGCGGTTCGGAGCCTACGCTGACGATGAGTCGCAGCAAGACACGTTGTGCTGGCCTTTCTTTAGCGATGTTCTTCTTTTCCATCTCAGGCAGTACGTCGTTCTCCACCAGCTTACACCGTCAAAGCTTATGGGAACTCAGACCTGACATACGCGTGCTCGATCCTGCTGATCTCACTCGAGACCCGCTACCTCATAGCCAACGCGTCCTGGCTTGCGGGCTCCGTCCTCACCATCTTCCTAGACATCTTCGTGATAAGCCAATTCATGTATTATCATCTAGAGGACCGGAGACAGGAGAAGGAACGGAAGGTCTTGGGGGAGGGCGATGACCGAGAAGATGGAGAAGGGGAGGGAGTATGATCTTTCTGTCAGAGTTTATTCCCGAAAACATCGATTACTCCGATAGAAGAGGCTACGGTGAAACACCGGATGAGATTTGATTTCGGCCGCATACCACGACTTTCTCAACCATGTAGCCCATAACTTGATCACCAATGCTCATCGTTCTCTCTCCAACACACGATGGCTCGATCTTTGCGTCGCAAGACTCTAGTCCTCCGCCGAAAAGCGCTAAACTCCCTCCCGACGTTCCTGCCCTTCATCATAGCCTTCACCCACGTCCTCCTCTCGCCTCACACCAAAGTCGAGGAGTCCTTCTCCCTCCACGCGGCGCATGATGTGCTCGCCTACGGCCTATCTCCATCCCACTTTCACCTGGTACCGCCTTCCTGATTGAGGTGGGAGTAGCTGACGAGGTAGTGGGACCATCTCTCTTTCCCCGGAGCCGTCCCACGATCATTCCTCCCGCCCATCCTCCTGGCTCTCATCACCTACCCACTCTCACTCTTTGGCATCTCCTGTGGATGGATCAAGTCAAAGTTCGACGTCCAGATCCTCCGTCCGTCTCCCTCCCTCATGATTCAACCGGGCTCACATCCCACGTCCCTTAGTCCGACTCGTCCTCACATCCTTCCACTCCATAGCCATCAACCACCTCTCCCGTACCCTCCGATCACGTTACCCGCCTCAAGTAAGGACATGGTTCTTGGCGCTGAGCCTAAGCGGATTCCATATCCCCTATTACGCGGGTCGGACGATCCCGAACTTCCTCGCACTCCCTTGCGGTATGTCATACCATTTCCCCTCTTTGCACATATACCAGTTCCCCTTTTTGTCACAAGAATCGCCTCTCTGCCATACCGGCTCCCTTCTTTGTGCGTCAAGGCTGATGCAGAATGTTAGTGATCATCGGGATCTCCTTGATCCTACGTTCGGGAATCACAGCGGTCCCATGGAGAATCACGAGGAGGAGGCTCCGGGACGGCATCATCCTCCTCACAGCTACAACGACGCTCATCCGACTCGAGCTGGCGTTATTCGTGCTGCCAGTGGTACTCAGCCTCGTCCTCCTCGGCCGACTCTCGGTCCGTCAAGCGGTAGTTTACGGCGCTACAGGCGGCTTCGGATCTCTCCGTGCGTCCCTTCACATCCTTATGTAGATGTATCTGACGGCTTGCGGTAGTCATCTCTGCGCCGGCAGACTATACACTCTGGCACCCCACCCTCTCCCATCCGTCATTCCCCTTCACCAACCCCCTCCAGCTACTATGGCCAGAACTCTCCGCACTAAACTACAACCTCTACCAAGGCCAGGCTGAGCAATGGGGTGTCTCGCCATGGTGGTATTACCTCCTCAACGCCTTGCCAAAGACGTGTCTCGCTTCCCTCCCGCTTGCACTTGCCGGGCTGAGCTGGGTAGCGATGGGAAGGGGGCAAGGGAAATTCGCGGACGGGTTGAGGGAAGTGGTGGGGTATTTTGGTCTGGGAATCGTGGGTCTGGTTGGCGTGATGAGCTGTGTTGGACATAAAGTAGGTCTTGCCCAAGCGAGGTTTGCTGACGGGCAGGAATGGAGGTTCGTAGTCTATGCTGTACCTATCATCAACCTCCTCGCGTCGTTCGCTGCGTCCTCGATGTACGTCATACCCGCCGTTTCTGTGCATGTGTTGACCAAAACAGGTGGAACATTCCGAATCAGAGGTTGAGACCACTCTTCCGACTCGGACTGGTGGGTATGATCCTCGCGAATCTCTTCGTCACAGCCATTTCGACGTTTTTGAGCATGCACAATTACCCCGGCGGAGAGGTGTGGCGAGTGCTCGAGGATCTCCAACGGGGATCAAACGAGACCGGTAGGTCTATCCAATGGGTGGAGCGGTGGAATGGGTACTGATGTGGGCGAAGTGATGATCCACTACACGAATTATCCCCTCCAAACAGGCGCTACACTCTTCACGTTCCTCCACTCCCCATCCCTCACGTCCTCCTCATCATATCCAGCACTCCCACCACCCATCGAGCCGGTATGGACCTACTCGAAATCCGAAGATCCGGATCTCGCCACGCGTGAAGGAGCTTGGACGGAGGTGGACTACGTAGTCACGGAGGACTGGAAGGGGTATGAGTCCTGGACAGGGGATGGAGGGGAGAAGTGGAGAGTCGTAGGAGTGGTCGAGGGGCTGGAGGGGGTCAGGAGAGGGGGACGGTGGGGTATCAAGGTGCGGTGGGGGAGGAAGGTCGCGGTGCTTGGTCGGGCAAACAACGGCTAGCGAATGCAGTACCCAAGCAAATGAAGGATGCATACTATCCGTATGATTGTCGTCTGTCAAATCGCGAAATGAAGGTGCATCCACTAATCCGCAAATTGACTCTCGATACTCGTCATGATACTCAAGAAATCTGACCACGACCATCAGCTACTTGACCGATAACACCGACGGGCCCGACTGTTCGACTGACCAAGCAGATACGCCCCGATCGCTTGGACGACATCGTCCCCGTCATCTTGGGCGGGTAGGGCGTCGAGGAGACTGACTGCGACCACGCGGATCTTGGTGACGAGGGAGGGTCCGTTGGCTGCGAGCTGTATCGAACGGTCAGATGGTGCTTTGGTCATGTCGCGAAGAGGGTAAAGCAGGTATACGGCGGAAACTGACAGCTTGGATGGGGATACTGGACGGTCCTCAGCCATGATTTCGATTGAGGAACCGGACATACCCATGGACTGCTTTGAACAGGTCTTGGTATACCCCGAGGCGCCAATCGACAGCCTCGCCCAGATCGGCAGCTACCAATTCCGCAGCTTGACCGATCCTTTTAGTGTCACTCCAGCATCCTGGCAAAGCTTGACTCACCATTCCGACTCGGCGCGCCCGGCTGACCACTTCGTCCAAGCAGGTCTTCCCTGTACAATCTGTCAAGCCCCTTAGCACCGACGCAGACAACTGGGAGAATGCTAAACAGACATCAAGCGCAACCGTGTCATCGCCAGTGTGACATGGATATTCGCCTTCAACACCAGATACCCGTCCTTTGCAGTCTCGCTCGCCATCGGGTCTGAGAAGAACAAATCGAGCTGATCGCGCATCACATCTTCCCATCCCGGTGCTGGCCTATTCCGTCATCAAAATTCCATCCAGTATGACAAAGGGGACATACATGTCATCATTGACGCCATCGAGCTGGAATGGGCGGGGCAGCTTATCGGCGATGGCTTTGACCCGCCCTTGGAGCTTGCGGACTTCTCGTAAGGCACCGAGAAGGTTCTCGGGGTCTTGAGGAGGGTATCGTCGGATGTCTCGCTCGTGCACCAGGATATCACCGTGTATCCTACCAAAATGTCAGCGGGTATTAGGCGGAAGAATTTGGGAAGACAGACGTGACGATGCGAGTTAAGATGTTGAAGCCCGAGATCAGCGGGACTGGGTTCGAGGACGGTAGGTATCCGTGTAGGGTGATCGACTTGTCGTCCCTGCCGTTCTTCAGCACCGACAACGGACATGGAGAGCAGGGGCTAACAGTTCGGCAGGCAATTCGGCCGCTTCGGGTCCGATGAACTCGTCCGAGCGGAGCAGGACGGGTTTGAAACGTGACAAAGCCTCGAACTTGTCGGCATTGTAGATGATGAACCAGACGCGTCGTCTGCGCTCCGCCTCGATGGGGTCTGCATTGGTCAGCTGGGTCTAATGGCAGATAATATTGACGGACTGAGGTCGGGATAGGTCTGTCGATAGGTAATTAGCGCGATAGGCAAGGGATGATCGAGACTTCACGTCCTCTCGATGTACGCCCAGGCTGATGGCGAGAGAGATCGCCTCGCCAAACGCGGCCGCCTCCAGACCAGCATTGCCGTGTTTCTGCAGCCATCAGCTTGACCACTACTGCTCCGGCGATTAGTCTTGCGTTGTGCACAATGAACACCAGATACCTGTAGCGTTTTAGCACCGCAAGCAGTGCGGATGAGCGAGACTCACTTGATACAGATCAAATCCACGTTGACATTGTTCATCTCCCGTCTCGTCACAGCTTCGCAAGCCTTCATGCAGTGATCCGATAGCCGACGGACACCATCGTGCGGAAGGGTGGGGAAGAAAGTCCTTGGTACCTTGAAGTATGCTCCATCAGTTAGATCAGGATAGCCATCTGAGGTGACGAACATGTATCAAGGTGGTCGCGATCATCGCCATGATCAGAGCGAAGAAGATCGGTCGTTTCTCCCCCTCGTGCGCCGCGAGATCCGCCATGAAGCTCGGTTTGTGAATGAACGGGATAATCGCATACACCTGAGAATCGTCAGTTCTGATAGTGCGTTTTGTGCGATGGCAGAGAAGAACGCGTACGTATTCGAAGTACAGCGATATGACGTGCATCGCGAGCTCACCAGGGAGGATCGAGTCGATGCTGGTGCTAGGAGGTACGCTGGCTTCCGAGACGGGAAATTCTGGGGAGGGCTCATTAAGGATTGGCGTGAGATCGGATTGAGCATGATGAGCACCTGGGAACGCCGATTGAGGAGAATGACCGGGACCTCGAAGGCCGGGCGGTGGGGGGATGACCTGGAAGTAGGACGGATCGAATTCTGCGGACTGGTCTTGGGAGGGGTACTGAGCGGTAGTCGTCGGAAGCAAGGGGGATGACAGATCTGACGGGAATGAAAGCTACAATCGAAATCAGTGCCTAAATGCCTCATGTCCGCCCATGGCGCACCGAGTCTGTCATCCCGAAGCCGAATCCTTCAGCTCCGGCCCCATGCTGCTCCCTCCCTCCTTCATGAACACCTTCCTCCTCGTTCTCACTTCGCTCCTTTTGCCTCCCCTTCCTGGCTTTCTGTTCCGCTGCCAGTCTCTCAACCACTTGATTCCGCCGTCCCCTTCTCTTCCGTTGATAACGATACGAGCATTCAAGTCCCCACTCGGAACAATGCTGTCCTCCTTCATCAGCTTGAGCCAAGAAGAAGAAGCGAGACTCCCCTCGCAAGGTGATATAGCGGTAACTTCGGATCCCAGCTCGACTATTGGTGGTCGACCTGAGCATTTGAGCTTCCGCGTTCGACACGCATCACAGGAGGGGGGTTGACGCTTAGTATGAGTTGCGGTCGCGGGTCGAGTCGAGGATGATGGGGAGGGTCCAGCGGCGTCAGCGTCGAGAGTAGCAGTGGTAGGCTTGTGTCGCAATGGGAGGGAGGATGGTGGGTCGCGAGGCATGCTGGCGTCTATATACGGGGATTGAGCACAGGAAATCTCAAGACCGACCAAGTCATCACGTGATCTGCTGTATGGTTCCGGTTGTCCAGCTCCGTCTTCGTCCACCTCCACATCATCCTCCACTTTTTTTCGCCGTCAAGCCCCAGAATCAAATATCATCCCACGCACTACCGGCATCTTTCATTTCCTCACATCACGACTCACACACACACGACAGAAAGTACTCAAAATGGTCCGCACCATCGCTTTGAATGACGGGAAGAAGATCCCTTCGCTGGGATGGGGAAACATGCATGGGGACGATGCTGTTGAGAAATGCGCGACGGCGTTGAAGTTGGGTATCATGCATATCGATACCGCTCAGGTGGGTCTCCTGTCTCTCCTTCAAGTCGAGAAAGGCTGATCACCGGGACTGGTAGGTATACAGGACGGAGCCCGAGTCGGGTGAGTCGATCAAGGCTGCTGGCGTCAAGAGGGAGGACGTCTGGGTGACTACCAAGAGTACGCGGCCTCTCCCTTCACAGCCTATCCCAGCTGACACAACCCAGTTTCCGATTACAGTAGTACGTCCAAATCCCGCAGCTCCTGCTAGCTCGGCTGACGCGGCGCAGAGACCCAGTGTACTCAGGAAGACGTCCGACGCAGCGTGAAAGAGTCCATCGATCGCCTCGGCTTCATCCCTGACCTCATCCTGCTACACAATCCGTTCCTCGCCCACGAGAAGTCGATCGCTGAGTTCTATGGCTACGTCGAGACGCTCGTCGAGGACGGTACCCTGAAGGGGTGTTCGCTCGGGCTCAGCAACTTCAGGTGTGTGTTCTCCCTTATGAAGACACAAAACTCGGCCGCACTGACGAGTCCTTCGTGCAGGCCCCAGGATATTGAGGAGATCATGGCTGTCGCCCGCGTCAAGCCTGTGGTCAACCGTGGATCTCGTTTATGTTCGTGCCAAAATCGCTTCGCTGATGACATTTCAGAGATCGAATACCACCCCTACGTCCTCGCCCACCTTGACCCCGTCATGGCCCTGCACGAGAAGTACAAAATCGTCGTCCAATCCTACGGACCTCTCACCCCAATCATCCGACACAAAACCGGTGGTCCCCTCAAGCCCGTTCTCACCAAGATCGCCCAACGTCTGTCCAAGGAGACGGGCAAGGACGTCGACGAGATCGCCGTGCTTTTGCTCTGGACGATGGGGATGAATGTGGTAGCGCTCAGCTCGAGTTTGAGGGATGAGAGGATCAAGGCTATTGCCGCGACTGAAAGCTTGCCGGATTTGACGAAGGAGGATATGGAGGAGATTGAGAGTGCGGGCAGGAAGGTTCACTTTAGGCATTATGTGAGTGATCGATTTGGTGGAGCATGGAATTGGAAGGGGCTGACGGGAGACTTAGGGGGAGCATATGAACAAGGACTTCCCGGCGCCGGACCTCCCGGAGGATGTTTGAGCGGGTCATATTCGAAGTGTACAGAATTCACAGTGCCAGTATCGGTAGGAAAAATAAGCATGCATCGCTGCTGTTGGATTGGAATTATATTGATTGAACGTTCCTATCCAGTATGCCAGATCCGATCCGGGGACATTTGGGAGGCTCACAAAGTGAATCGGCCACTCTGCGATCTCCAGTCTCGTCAAGAGGACTCGGATGATGGCAAGACAAGATGGGGCTCAACAACGAAGATGCCGCACCCGTCGTATACACAAACAACATACAAACGCAACAATGAACAGATCTTCTTGGTACATGAACTCTCCTTATCTTCTATCATTATAGTCATCAGGAGCATATGGATAGTCATAACTATCCCTATTAGTGGGATTGGACGGCAGTCGGTAACCTGAGGGATAGGAAGCTTGAGGCTGCCTGGCATCTTGATCAAATGGAGTAGTCTGAGAAGTTCCCCTTCCTTGATTATGAGGGACGCTCCTTCCTGAAGGGCTCCAATTCACCCTGATAGTTGTGTCATTCACAAGACGAGGATGAAATCCAAGACTGATTGGCCGATCGCTCAGAGTGGTTGCAATCTGCGTTGCGTTTCACTGTTATGGGCTCAATGCCAGATTCACTGAGGCACACAATCAGCTGTGCGTCTGAAGGGCAGGGGCCGGGGAGGGGGGGGGGGACAGGGGAGAGGAGGCACAAAGACAAAGTCATAGTTTTGGGCGATAACACTTGTATTTGGCACTACTTGTATTGAAGTCCCCAAAATTGAGCTCTATGATGCAAACTTCAGTGGGCCAAAGGCTGGAGCACATGTTTCTACCCATTCCGTTATACTGGAATGACAAGCTGCGTGCATGCACATCACCGACATCCGCTGTTCGAGGGGTCAGCCTAGCTTGAGTGAACCACCTCGACAAGCAGGCTTGCAAGGAGACTTGTCAGTGTACAGGTCGGATTCCACTTTTGTAGAACATTGATAGTCATTTACTGGTGAAAGAGTTGGTTGTCATGCCAAGATCATCATCATATTTGTGAACAAAGCAGCCACACTTGACCGTAAGATAACTGGCTGCAGAAGTCATATGTTGTGCATCATCATGCAGCCATGAGACTCTGTACTCTCTTGTCTAATCCCAGCTTGCCTGACTCTCACTCATCACCCTCACTTGTAAACTTGATGAACCTGGATCAAATTGCCAAGCACCATCTGCAAGGTGTTTCGATGTGTCATATTCTATTTCAGTTGAGTAACTTGTGTATGTGCTTCCCCAATAAACGGTTCTATTTCAGTTGGAGTAACTTGTGTATATGAGTGCTTCCCCAATAAACGGAAACAAAATCTGCAAGTGATATCCAGTAATCAATGAGACCTGGATTATCTAGTTGGCTCGGACTAGAATGCTTTTGGACAATGTTGTACTATGGTGTCAAGACCCGGATGTTTTCTCTGTTAATTGATTCCTGATACCGTTCCCTTTAATAAAGTCAGCCACCTTGTCATGATCGAGATACTTAGCAGAGACAAACAGAGACGACTTCGCTGGTCATCAGAGGAATTCGATGTCTCTTCTCATGTAGGATGAGAACCTGGGCAAGACACTTGTCGAGAAGTTCATGTGAGAGAATCTCAGCGTGATTATCTTTGCACAGCTGAGAATGTCTCAGATCTGTCTCTGTTCACCTGAGACATGTCATGATTGGTGGTCCACTTGCCTACCGTTCACATGCCTCGTCGCCGATTCTAGGAGCTGAGCGTCGGGCCTATTTTTGCTGGTCGACGTAGCACCGTGACACCTCGTCCATAGCGTTATATTAACCCCTCCTTCAGAGGGTTGTGGATTTTTGCCCCCAATGATCAAACTTATCATAAGTCTCTTTGCCCAAGACCTACTCTCAAGGGGAACTCAGCCTCTCCAAGGCTTCCCTCCAGTCCAGTTCTAAGCTTGCCGGATCCTTCCTTGCTTATACCTTTCTATCGTCGACTGAATTGACAGGTTCACTACCATCTTCAGCTAGTCTTAGTAAACTATCACAATCCACCTGTCTCTAGTGCTTCTAGGTCTTCTAAGGACGGTTCGTGGCAGATGACAGTACCGGGGTAGATTCTAAAGACCCTTCTTTGTGGGTCGTCCCCCCTGAATGGACGGATTTAGGAAAATAGAGTATGCTACTCAGAAAGGAGACTCACAAAATACAGCTGCCAGGAAATGGTTGCAAATGCAAATTTGATTATGACCAAAGTCTTACCTCCGTGACTGTGTATTCTGGATCTGCAAGGTAGAGTTTATGTACTGACCTATCCCAGAAAACTGATGTGCGCAAGACCTTCTGGATTTGAGTGGCTTTCTTGTAACACTGTTGAGTAATCAGATGTGGACATTATGGCTGCATGGGACATGATGTCTGAATTGAGATGCAGGCAAACGACCATTGATGATCTCAATTCACCAATTGTGCTTACGGTATGGCAGAAGCTGCTTAGTCAATACAGAGTCATACATCTTGTAAGATCAGAAACCGTGTTTGAGCAATCCCTGGAGTCACAACATGTGGTATTTTCAGTTGTTGGACAAACCTTCCCCTAGACCTACAACACTGTTTGCCAATTCTGCAGTCCCGCGTACAAAGGGAATCAACCTTTTCAACCAATCAGAGATCTTTGTGATATCAGCCTGATTTGAAGACCATTTGGCGTTGCCAGATCTGGGCCCTCCATGGGATTCAGACGTTCTCCCAGCAGCAATGCTATCACATGCGTCATAGTCAAGGCGTCTTGCCGCGAATGTGATAGGAAAGCCTTTCTTGCCTATTGAGCTGTCCAGAGTCACCGTAGTGTAATGTCGACCATCTTTTGATTCTGCCACAATCTTTTCAGCGGCTGCTGCACAAAATTCACTCAGTGTGGAACCTGTGTGTACTGACTTTTCATTGTTTCCAAAATAGAAGCTGTAGTCTGGATTATATGTCTTGCTATGCCTGATGGAATCCCAAATCATCAATGGGAGCAGGGCAGAACCAAGCAAGAAATACAAACCTGATAATCTCAAGAGAAGAGACCACTGATCTGCCCCAATCTTGGGGACTCAGTTGGTCTATGGAATTCTCTGCAAAGAAAGTCAAGTGAACCGCCTTCACAAGGCTCTTGACGTCCTTGTCATCCACGTCACCGTTGTACATAGCCACCTGGAAGTAAGAACGGCTTCGTTCTGAAGCCCGTCCATGGAAAATCTGGAGCTGCACCAAGCCCGTGGCATTTGTTGCCTACCCTAGTAATCCAGGCCAAACTTTGGTGACTGATACTAGCGGGACTCACCTCAAGGAGAAGTGGCTTATCAGAATCCCGATAGGTCTCCTGAGCATCTGGTTCCTACCATTCCGTTGAGAGTGTCTCAAAAACAGTGCTTGCATCGGATGAGTTGGAAGCAAGTCCAAGTTTCTCCTTCACCTCTGGTTTAGAGCCTGGAAGGATTACCTTCATGCTTGATAGTTGTCAAATTGGTAAAGTTGAAAGTAGCCTTAGGATTGAGTAAAACCTGAGAAGTATGGCTTTTGTGAGGAAGAGTGGCATGTATAAGTCTTCGGACAAGAGAGGGTTTGCCTTCCTGCAGTACAGAAGAAAATGCAGTATAAAGGGTTGACTATTTCCTCGTCAAAGGAAGAAGACTCAAGAGTTTTGTTTGGCGGAAGATATGTCTTCTTTGGAAGGGAAACGGCGATCGTGGCCGAAGGTGGCGAATGATAGGCAAAGAGGGTCCAGCGTCAAAGGTACTGTCGGGGACGTATGAGAACGTAGCCGAAGTAGGCACTGGTCGGGTAGCGCTATCGATGCAAAGACTAAGACAAGGGGGTATACTACGAAATGA